>JGI20225J20221_1000085_pt11 | contig 246052 bp, 242 predicted proteins | sample BioMet4_FD_20221 | JGI IMG/M metagenome (IMG submission 20221) | reverse complement strand
GAACAACCTGAAAATGATGAAGATTCTACAGAGGCGTTGCTGAATTAGGCGGTCTCTGTACTCATAGTGCTACAACTTGTGCGAAATTTTCGGTTGGAACCATTTCGCCGTAAAGGACAACATTGTCTATGCATCCGTGGCTTCTCTTGCCGAAGCGTATCCTGAGTTCTCCCATGCCCCCGGCCGGTAAAGCGAGATGACGGTGACGCAGAATGGGCACATCGAGCTCCTATCGTGCATGCTTTCCCCCCATCGTGCGCTTGGTCGTGAGGAATGGAATTGATGGCGCCTGCTCTGTAATGTTTGATTTCTCCGGGATTTCCTTGCATGGGGGATCTTCCCTGGACGTACACGGCTTCACCAGCATGAAGGCTCGAGTTGATGAAGGGATGACCCTGATGTTACCGGGAAGCATGTGTCTGGCAACGGGTATGCAATGATACCGGAGGCTTTCCCTGTGAGAGCATCATCAGACATGGTGGGCAGTATCCGGGCAAACTTTATCCGGAAATCCATGTATTGGAAAGAATCAAAATCAGCATTGTTACCATGGAAAATGCAGCAAAAGAAAAGGGAGATATACTGAGGGTTGGGAAAAAGTGCTGAATCCAGGTGGTGTTTCCTATTGCAATGGCACAGTTCAAACTCGCGGAACAGAGCCTCTCTTCTGCAGTAGATGCAGACGGTGAACGTTGTTTTGCCGATTATGTTCTTGCATCTCCACATGCTCGATGAGACGCCTCAGGTGTGTCATGCACAGGTTTCCGCACATGCCGGTGTTGGATGTTTTTTGTCAGAACGGTGTTTGGTCACAAAGGAAGACATCAAGGAAGTTCAGGGCTTGATGAACATCTCTGGGAGGAATATCCGCCTGCATTCCTTCAAGAAGGCTTTCGGCTTGATGATCCACATTGTCTCTCTTTGGAGGCATGCGGATGAGAAAACTCAAGAATCAATAATGCGGACAGTATCCTTTATGACTCATCTTGTTTCAGTATTTCTCAGAAATCAGTTGACAAAGGAATGAACTTGTTCATAACATATAGTTGTATATACGTCTATAAGTTTAAAGGGGCTGGATGTGGTCAGGAAAGATAGATTGCTTGCAATGGTTTTAGTCGCCTTTTGCGTGGTCGGTTTGCTTCTGACGAGAGGATATCCCAAGGAAGCCGCATATTATCCGAGGGCTGTGTTTCTTTTGATTATCGCTTTAAGCATTTTCCTGTATGTGAAAGCAGATCCTGACCAAATGGTGAATGCAAAGGGAATCGTTTGTTCTTTCTTCACTGATCGCAAACTCATGTCAGTGATATTGGCTACCCTCATCATGATAGCACTGATGAATTATGTCGGTTTGTATTTTGAACTTCCGTTTTTCATCATCGGCGTCATGTATTGCATAGGATATCGTAACAAGAAAACCAGTGCGATCATCGCCATCAGCCTTACATTGGTCATTTATCTGCTGTTTACGGTGTTGCTCCATATACGGATCCCACTTGGATTCTGGGTAAAAATCTTTTAAGGAGGCGGAGAATGAGTGCTTTTATCCAAGGATGCATTATGGCTTTTGCCCCCAAAACACTCTTTGCGATTCTCATTGGTGTCATGGGAGGCGTCATTATTGGAGCTTTGCCGGGTCTTTCTTCGACGTTAGGTGTCGCTTTGTTGGTGCCTTTCACGTTTGGCCTTGATCCAGTTACCGCCATGGGGTTGCTGGGAGGCATGTATTGCTCCTCAATTTATGGTGGATCCATTACGGCGATCCTCATCAACACCCCGGGAACAGGAGCGGCTGCGGCAACCGTGCTTGACGGGTATCCGATGGCAAAAAAAGGACGTGCGGGGAAGGCTCTGTATGTGTCCATCGTTTCCTCATTCATCGGCGGTACCTTCAGTACTTTGATGCTTCTGTTCATCGCACCGCAATTGGCAAAAATATCGTTGTTCTTTGGTCCACCGGAAACGTTCATGCTGAGTTTGTTCGGCATAACCATCATAGCTTCCGTTTCCGGAAAAGACCTTTCAAAGGGTATCATCGCAGGGTTGATAGGGTTGTTGTTGAGCACTATTGGGTTTGATGCGACTACCGGTTATCCAAGGTTCACATTCGGGAACATCAACTTGTATGAAGGGATTCCCCTTGTTGTGGCCATCGTTGCGTTCTTCTCGATTCCTGAAGTTTTGATGCTGGTAAAAAACGGAAGTACGAAAACAGAGGGAAGCCAGACAAGTGGAATGATTGCTTCTGATAGGAAAGCGAATATGCTTTCCCTGAAAGAAGTGAAAACACTCATTCCCATATGGTTGAAAAGTGCCATCATCGGGACATTTATCGGAATCATCCCAGGGGTAGGGACACCGGTAGCCTGTTTTGTTTCATACAATGAGGCGAAACGGAGTTCAAAGCACCCTGATTTGTTCGGGACTGGCATCATTGAAGGTGTCGCTGCGCCAGAGACGGCCAATAATGCTGTTGAGGGCGGATCTTTTGTCCCGTTGCTGACGCTTGGCATTCCTGGCAGTGCCCAGACAGCGGTTTATCTGGGAGCCTTGATGATATTGGGGATCAAACCGGGACCTGAGCTTTTCACCAGACAAGGTTCGCTTTTCTATGCGATCATCATGGGATTGTTCATTGCGAATCTGGTCATGTTGTTGTTAGGGGTGTGGGGTATCAAGTACTTCGAGAAACTCATTCAACTTCCTTCTACCATCATGATCCCGATTATTCTCGTATTCACTGTTGTCGGATCGTTTGCGATCAATGAAAACGTATTTGATGTATTCCTGATGTTGGTGTTGGGTATCATCGGTTATTTCATGCGTCTTAATGGATTGCCTCTGGCAGCGACAGTATTGGCCATGATTTTGGGACCCATTGGTGAAGAGGCAATGATCCAGACGATTTCGATCACCCATGGACAGATTTGGCAATTATTCACAAGACCAATTTGTTTGGTCTTGCTTGTGATCACGATCCTGTCTGTGGTGATGACGGCACGTCAGCATAACAACGAAAAAAAAGCCTCGCATAAAAGTTGAGGCAAGGAGGAATCATGAAAGGTTTGAAAAGGATGCTTATCGGAGCATTGGTTCTGGTGATGGCAAGCGGTTTCGTTGTTGCCCAGGGGCAGCAAGAAACCAAGTATCCGACAAAGGGGATTGAAGTCAATGTCGGGTATTCTGCTGGTGGCGCGACGGATATCGCGGCAAGATTGGTCGCTCCATTCTTGGAAAAAGAATTAGGTCAGCCTGTGACCGTAATCAATAAACCGGGTGCCGGCGGAGAGATCGCACATTCCGCATTAGCCAAGGCAACGCCAGACGGGTATTATCTTGGATTCATCCATGCGCCTGCGACGATTTCCATTACGTTGAACAGGAATGCTTCCTATAAGCTTTCTGATTTTGTGATAATCGGAAATGTCATCTATCATGAGAATTTGATCGTTGCCACGCCAAACAGCCGTTTCAAGACCATTCAGGATGTGATCGCTGAGGCTAAGAAAAGCCCCAAATCCATCACGATGGGGAATTCCGGCGCATATGCGGATGACCATCTCGCGTCTTTGGCTCTCCAGAACAAGGTCGGCATTCAATTCGAAGACACAATGTTCAGCGGAACCGCTCCATCTTTGGTCGCTTTGCTTGGAGGGCATATCGATCTTGTCATGTGCAATGTGGCCGATATTGTCGATAAAGTCCGTCAGAACCAAGTAGTCGTTCTTGCCACGCTTGGTGCCGAAAGGAATCCGTTGTTCCCCAATACTCCGACCATGAAGGAATTGGGATATGACGTGCAGATGGGAAACTATACGACGTTGGCTGCTCCTACGGGCACGCCGCAGTACATCATTGACAAACTTCGCGAGTCACTCAAAAAAGTCTGTACCTCTTCCGAGTATATCGCAAAGGCAAAAGACATGGGGTTGCCCATCAAGTATTTCTCGGCTGAAGAGACTGAAAAAATCTATGCGGACCAGACTGAACGGCTGAAAAAGCTTTGGACTGATTTGAAATTGCCTACGACGAAATAAGTTGTTTGAGGGAAGCTGGTATGATACAGAAGAAATATGATGTGATTGTTGCCGGAGGCGGAACGGCTGGTTTTTCAGCTGCGATAGCGGCGGCCAGGAATGGGGCGAAGACCTTGGTGATCGAGCAGAACGGATACTTGGGNGGTACATCAACGATGGGAGTGCCGTTTTTGGCGGTTTTCGACGGCAAAGGGAACCAGGTGGTTGGTGGAATCCTTGAGGAAGTCGTCCAGAGGCTTGTGAAAGAGCATGGTGGTATCGGTCACGTTCATGGTACCCGATGGTCCAATGGCGGACACATGATGGGCGATGAGTTTTCATTGACACCTTTCGACAGCGAGATATTCAAGTATGTCGCCCAGGAGATGGTGTTGGAAGCCGGCGCGGAAATTCTGTATCATACGAGCATCACAGGGGTTACCAAAGATGGTGACAGGATTTCGGGAGTAGATGTTTTCAATGCATCCGGATTTGGTCATTTGGATGCGGATGTGGTGATCGATTGTTCTGGGGATGCAGACATCTGCCATTATGCGGGAGCCCGGATGCTCAAGAAGGAAAAAGTCCAGAATTCCAGCATTTTATTCGTCATGATGGATGTGGATATCCCCCGTTTTGAGGAAGCTCTTGAGCAAGGCGAGAACATCGATGGTTGGGGTTGGTGGCATTCGAGGGTTGTCGCAGCGAAAAAACTTGATACCGCCAATCCTGATTATGTGCATATTGCAGGGCATTTCAAGCCTTTTGGCGATGACAGGGAAGTGACTTTTACTGCGGTGTCAGTGCGGAAAGGCGAAGTGTATCTGAACGCTTCCCGTGTGGCGGGAATTGACGCCACGGATGCGGAAAGCCTTACGCAAGGCGAAATTCAGGAAAGGCGGAACATTCATGAGCTTGTGAATGGCCTGAAGGCGAATGTTCCAGGCTTCGAAAACGCGTTTGTATCACGATCTTCCGACCTTGGCATACGCGAGAGTCGGACTGTGATAGGGGATTACATCCTTACCGGCGATGATGTGTTCAACCACAAACCATTCGCGGATACGATAGCGCGAGGTGCGTATCCTGCGGACATCCATGATCCGAAAGGCGGGCGGACACAATTCACCTTCATAAAAGACGGAATCAGTTATGGGATCCCATACCGGTGTTTGTTGCCTGCGGGGATTGAACAGCTTTTGGTCGCGGGACGAACCATCTCCGCCACCCAAGATGCGAATGGAACTATCCGGCTTCAGGCGACCGTGGTAGCGCAAGGACAGGCGGCGGGGACGGCGGCGGCTTTGTCCGTCAAACACGGCATTTCTCCAAGGGAAGTGGATGTCCAGGAGTTGCGTGCGCTGCTGTCAAAACAGGGCGCGATAATTTGATTGGGGAAAGGACTCCTTTCCTTCCCATTTCTGTTTTTCTTCACTACTATACTCAGTAATGGGGAGTTGGCTATGCCAAGTACTGTTGATTGGCTACCGCGCTACGTGCAGGTCATGAAATTTATTGAAGGGAAAATTGATGATGGAAGCTGGGGGCCGCACCATCAGATTCCAAGCGAGGATTTGCTTTGTGAGCAATTCCAATTTGCCCGTGGCACCATCAGGCAGGCAATCAACGAACTGGTCATAGCGAACAAGCTGTACAAGATTCAAGGGAAAGGAACTTTTGTTGGGCCGGAACGTTTGCAGGCTGATGTGAACGCTTCCCACTTCAGATCGTTCCTTTCTGATTTCATAGACAAGAAAATCGAATTCAAGACCGAACTTCTTAGCCGAGAAGTCATCGAAGCGACTTCGCGATTGCAAAAGGCTTTCAATTGCTCGGCCAAAACACGGATGCTCATGATACGAAGGATCCGGACCGTTGATGGCGTCCCTTTCATGTATTCTGAGAATTTTTTGGAATATGACAGATTCCCCGGTGTGGAGAAGTTGGATTATTCCCGTGGATTGTATACGACATTGGAAATGGAATATGGGGTGCATTTTGGAAGCGTCCAACATTACATTGAGGCGGTCAGTACAGAAGAATGGTTGGCGAAATTGCTTCAGGTGAAAAGCGGTACTCCCGTCATCTTTGCCGAACAAATTGAATATGACACGGATAGCCGTTGCCTCGATGACGCTTCGATTTGGATCCGCAGCGACAAAGTACGTCTTTCCGTAAAACATCCTCACCAAATGTGATCCTGCCGGAATTCGCGTGGACGGAATCATCCTCTTCATACAGAACAATCCAACGCAAACAAAGGTGCTGTGTCCCAAAAGCAGAAACCCACGTTGATGGATATCCTCTCCAATAAGTGGGTGATCATTCTTCAGGGAGCGATGGATGGCGACGAAAAACGAAGGACTGTGTTTTCGGTAACTTTAGCAATCGCCGCACCACGTCGATCATGCCTCTCATGAGCCGTTCGGATATCCCATGATCATCTGCAGCGCGATGACGGCGATCAGGTGGGAGATGCATACCGAGCCGATTACCATGATGACGGGGAAAACTTCCTCGGCAAAGACGCCAAGGTAAGTTTAATTCAGACGACTGCATCATTGCTGTCCACAGAGAGGAAACACCAACAGGTCGTGCCATTCCCCCGTGGAAAGGTTTCATGAGCATCCTCATGTGTTCTTCTGACCACTCTCAAAACGGCCAAGGACGAGATGGCATTCCCTATTTGCTTTTTCAGTCTTCTTAGCGACGAGCGCAAAGTCTGTGCCTTTCAGAGGAAGCGCCTGATGATGCCATTGTGGTTCTCGTTGGTCCCCCCGCTCGGTCGAGCAGTAGGGGTGGGCGAAATACAGCACGGTCCTGACGTCCTTGGCGAGGCAGGAGCCCTCCAGATGCAGAACGTCGGAGAACTCGAAAGGTAACGGACTTGAACACGGTGCGGAACAACGCGTACCCCAGACTCCTCTCGATCCTGTCGATGGCGCCCCTCACCGATGCCGCCGTCCTGTCCTTGATCCTGACGACAGTTGTACGACATCTTCTCGCAGACCCTCAGCCCCGGCGGCCAGAGGTCTTCGCTGTTCAGGCGTCGTAGCACCGCATAGGGGCTGTGCCTGCGCTCCCTCCGGTAGCCGTTAATACTGCAACCTCAGCCTCCCCACTTAGGTGAAATGGTTTTCCTTGCAGTACGTTTTCCGTGTAAGCTGTCTTCGTCCCATGGCGGTCACTCCTGTTACGGTTGGTGTTGGTTGACTCATCATGACATAGGATTTCCATGAGATTCCTTTTTCCTTTTGTTCCCAGCTCAGAATAAACTGGACATTTAATACTACTGCTCACCGAAAACAGAACGGTGGCTTATTTTCGTTGACAAATCCACAAACTGGTTTATGCTGAAAGCAAACGTTCCCGAAAGAAGAAACTATGGCAACAATCATTGATATAGCGAAACATCTTCAACTCTCCAAATCCACTGTATCCAGGGCACTTACTGGGAGCGAGGGTGTCAGTGAGAAGACAAGAAAATTAGTAAAACAGACAGCAGAGGAGATGCATTACTCGGTAAATCGGATGGCACAAAATCTGGTGAATAAACAAACACATACCATCGGATTCATGATTCCTGATATTGCTGACGATTTCTACTCTCCCATGGCTATTGCTACGGAAAATGTTTTGGAACAAGCCGGATATACCGTTTCGTACATGAACATGCAACGGACCACTGAAAGGGCATATCATTTTCTGCAACGCGCCGAAGAAAACCATTGGGATGGGGCATTTATTACCGTTGATGATTGGAATGAATCTATTTGCGCAAAACTGCGTTCCATGCATATGCCAATCATTTCCCTTCGCCGGAAAGTGCCTGCAGATATCGCAGGGCAGATACCTTGTGTCGATTCCGATAGAAGTGAAGCTGTTGAACGAGGGATAAATTATCTTATTTCTTTAAAACATAAAAATATATTGTTTATAGGGTATAATTCTTTGGTTGGTTTGGAGGCCAGCAATACATTCCGGCAGTGCATGAGAAAACGGGGTCTGTCCGAATTCATAAGTATGAATGATTTTTACAAAGATACCTCCATGAGAATCCAACAAGGCTATACCGCAACGCGTAAAATCTGCGAACTACATCCAGAAATCACTGCTATTTTTGTCGGAAACGATTATCTTGCCCTTGGTGCTTTGCAGTTTTTGCACGAGAAAGGGGTTCAGGTTCCGCAAGATATGTCGGTATTGGGATATGATGATCGTGAAATAAGCAGTCTTTTTTGTGTGCAGCTTTCCACCATTCATCACCAGTCCCAATTGATAGGGGAAAAGGCTGGAGAACTGATGTTGCAGATGCTTCATGAGACACGGAAACATCCGGAATATCAGAGTGTCGCAATTCCAACCACGCTTTGTATTCGCCAAACGACAGGGATCTGTCAGAAATGATTTTTTTATGTATTGAACGGGAACGTTCCCGTAATAATAAAGGAGTTGAGATATGAAACGGATTGGTATGGTTGTGCTGTTGATTCTCAGCGTGCTGTCCTTTGCCATGGCTGCAGGGACGAAGGAAGTCGATCTTGTTGTTTATGGATCGACTGAGGAAGCACATGTCAAGGCCACGGTTGATGCTTTCATCAAAAAAACCGGATACAACGTTGTGTATCAGCGGTTGTCTGCCGGTGAAGTCCAGACGAAAATCAGTGAAGAGGTCAAGGCTGGCGGCAAACCCAGTGGGGATGTCTTCTTTGGCGGCACAAACGACATCTACAATGAGATGTCCGCAGGAGGACTTTTGCTGGTATACAAAAATGCTGATTTGCAAAAACGCTATGTTTCTCCGACATTTTTTGATCCCAATGGATATTGGTACGGTATTTACAAGAATGTATTAGGCATCTTCTACAGTGATAAGGAACTGCAATTGAGGAAAGTCGCACCGCCGACAGGTTGGGTCGATTTGTTGGATTCCCGCTTTGCCGGACTTGTCACCGCTTGTAATCCCAATACGGCAGGGACGGGAAAACAAATGGTCAATGTTATTGCCCAATTGTGCTACACGGATTCGTTCCGGAAAGCTGTTGGTCAGAAACTTGGCAAGCAACTGAACACCCAGGAAGAATGCTTTAAGGCTTACTTTACCGCTTTGGACAAAAACATCAAGGAATACACAAAGAGTGGCGGAAAACCTGCAAACTATTTGGCTTCGGGAGAAGTTGTCATCGGTGTCAGCTATATGCAGAATGTCGTCGAGCAGTATGTTGCCTACAATGTTACCGATGCCCGTATCGTGAAGGTTGCCGAATCTACTGGATACGAAATTTGTTCCTGTGGCATTTTCGCAAATTGTGCTCATCCTGAGGTGGCGAAGAAATTCGTGGATTATTGCACCACGACCGATTTTGTCTCTCACTTCAAGGAAGGTGGTTGCTATGCGACTCCTTGTATCTTGGATGAGAACGGGAAACCCTATGAAGTGCCTGAAGCAGCGGCACTAGGAGTAACGTCGATTCCTTTGTTTGATTATGATACAAAGGATCCTGTGCTGAATACCAAGAAATATGTCGGTTGGTTCACAGAGGCCATTGGTGCCGGTTCCCAACAGAAACTCAAGACAACATGAGCTTGTGATGGCCAAACGGGAATATCCCGTTTGGCTGTTTGTGCTTTTCGCGTAAGAATTCACAGGAGACGATAGGGTTCGTCGTTTCGGAAGGAAAGATACATGGTGAAAAAGTCCTCTCAATGGAAAAGATTGGAACGGGAGAAAATGTTTTCCGATCCTGTCTTGATGATATCCATTCTCTTCATCGCAGTGCTTCTTTTGCTTTTTGTCATTTATCCGTTGGTAATGCTGATAAGTGAAAGCTTTGAAGTAGAGAAGGGTGATGGTGTTTTTTCAAATTATTTGGCTGTCTTGAAGATGCCTTCATTCAGGCAAGCATTCAGGAACACGCTTGTATTAGGAGTGGTTTCAAGCGTTTTGGCGACAATCATTGGATTCTTGTTTGCTTACGTTGATGCATATATTGATTTGAAATCGCGTCTGTTGAAAGGAGTCTTCAAGATAGTGGCCACGCTGCCCATTGTGTCGCCTCCTTTTGTCTTGGCATTGTCGGCGTTATTTTTGTTTGGCAATTCCGGTTTGATAACCAGAGGCATCTTTGGCCAATTGTCCTCAAACATCAAAGGATACCGTGGCATAATCCTGGTGCAGACATTGACGTATTTCCCCACGTGTTATCTGATGTTGAAAGGTTTATTAAAGAATATCGATCCTTCTTTGGAAGAAGCGGTCAGAAATATGGGTGCTTCCCGTAAGGTGGAATTCTTCACCGTTACTTTGCCGTTATTGGTGCCTGGCATCGGGAACGCCATTTTGGTGAGTTTTTTGGAGAGTTGCGCGGATTTTGCCAATCCAATGCTTATCGGGGGTAATATCGATACGCTTGCGACATCCATATATTTGCAGTATACAGGAGGATGGTCCACCGGTTCGGCAGGAAACGCCGCGGCCATGGCTGTCTATTTGTTGGTTTTGACGACGATTTTCTTTTTGCTCCAAAAATATGTGCTGGAAGTACGTTCCGTATCCACCCTGACAGGAAAGGCTTCACGCCAGAGGATTCTGATTGAGGATAAATCCGTTACGGTACCTCTCAAGATTATTGCTTCGGCCATCGGCTTTTTCGTAATCATCATGTATTTGTGTGTGCTGTATGGTTCGTTGATGACCGTCTGGGGTAGGGATTATCGGGTGACATTGAAATGGTGGCGTTATTTGTTTGTCGGTAACGGAGAGGGTATTCGTGCGTTCGTGACTTCTTTTGGACTGGCCTTTATCGCCGCAGTGATTACGTCGGTGTTTTCGATGCTCATCGCATATCTTGTGGCAAAAAAGCGTTTTGTCGGTCGTCAGGTGATGGAATTCGTTTCTATGTTGGCGATGGCTGTTCCCGGAACAGTGCTTGGAGTAGCTTATATCCGTGGATTCGTGACTGGACTTTTCCATTCGGGAGTCCTTTCGGGTATCTATGGCTCAAGCGCCATCCTGATCATCGTATTCGTGGTCCGGTCTCTTCCTGTCGGGGTTCGCAGCGGGATTTCCGCGTTGCGGCAGATCGACCAATCAATTGAGGAATCTGCCTGCGATATGGGAGCGGGCAGTACAAAAGTGTTTACGAGTGTGACATTACCTTTGATCAAAGACAGTTTTTTCAGCGGGTTGGTGACATCGTTTGTACGTAGCATCACTTCGATTTCCGCAGTGATTTTGCTTGTAACCCCGAAAATCCTGTTCATTACCGTAAGGATCAATGCATATGCGGACAATGGCAACTTTGGGGTGGCTTGTGTATATGCAACGATTCTGATCATTCTCGCATATGCTTCGATCGGGATTATGAACTTATGCACCAAGAGATTGTATATGCAAGACAAAATCGAGTAGGAGTTGGCCATGACTGACAAAAAGATGAATGTAAAGCTGGATCATATAAGCAAATTGTATGTCAATCCCAAAACGGGAAAGCCATTCAAGGCTGTTGATGATGCCACTGTAGATATCTTACCTGGTGAATTCGTGACGTTGTTGGGACCTTCCGGTTGTGGCAAGACAACGACGCTCCGGATGATTGCTGGTTTCGAGAGTCCTGATGAAGGTGAAATCTACATAGGCGAAGAAGCCGTGAACGCTTTGACGCCGAATAAGCGGGATACGGCCATGGTGTTCCAGAATTATGCTTTGTTGCCACATTACAATGTGTTCAACAACGTGGCGTATGGATTGAAGTTGCGGAAACTTCCCAAGGATGAGACCAGAAAAAAGGTATTTGACATCCTTTCCTTGGTTGGACTCAATGGCATGGAAGACCGGATGATCAACCAACTTTCCGGAGGCCAGCAGCAACGTGTGGCTCTTGCACGGGCTTTGGTCATTGAACCTGCCGTATTGCTTTTTGATGAACCGTTGTCCAATCTCGACGCAAAACTCAGAGTCTCGATGAGAACTGAAATACGACGCATCCAACAGCAGGTGGGGATTACAGCTGTATATGTCACTCATGATCAGAGTGAGGCGATGGCCATTTCAGACAGAATCATCATCATGGATCAGGGACGTATCGTCCAGATCGGTTCCCCCAAGGATGTGTACTATCGTCCGGTAAACCATTTTGTAGCGGATTTCATCGGTGATGCCAGTTTCCTCAAAGGGAAGGTCATCTCCGTGAAGGATGATGCAATAAGTGTGCAAATCGGTTCTGCGGTGTTTGTCCTGCACGCTTCGCTTCCTCCGAATACTGTGGAGTGTGAACTGTTGTTGCGCCCTGAATCGATGCATCTGGATGAAGTTGGGCAACTGCCTTGCGAAGTGACGTATTCGAAATTCATGGGATCTTATCAGTATTATCAGGTGAACTGTGAGGATCAGATGATCAAAGTGACTGAATACAATCCAAAACAGAAGAAAGAATACAAAGTCGGCGATCAGGCGTTCCTTGCTTTCAACGCTGATGACCTTCATCTTATCTGGAAGTGACGTATGGGACTGGTAAATTACCATACTCATACGACGAGATGCCAGCATGCTGTGGGAACTGACCGTGAGTATGTGGAAAGAGCTTTTTCTGAAGGGTTTTCCACACTTGGTTTTTCTGATCACACGCCTTGGCCGTATGAGAAAGAAGGCTTCGTGAGCCATATCCGGATGAGAGAGGACGAACTAGCCGGTTATGTATCTTCCTTGCAAACCTTAAGAGAAGAGTATCTTGGTCGGATGGATGTCAAGATTGGTCTGGAATGTGAAGCTTTCCCCCAATATTTTCCTTGGCTCAGAAATGAAGTCAGAAAATATGGGATCAACTATTTGATCTTGGGCAATCATTTCAGGAACGATGAGATGCATGGATTGTATTTCGGTCATGCGGTGAAAGCAGATGCATTATCCGCGTATGTCCGACAAATGGAAGCAGCCGTTGCGACAGGTATGTTCTTTTACATAGCACACCCAGATTTTGTGTTCAGCAGATATCCGTTGTTTGATGCGGATTGTGAAAAGGCATCACGGGATATGTGTGACCTTGCATCAAGCAATGATATTCCTCTGGAATACAACCTTTCAGGTATTTGGAAACGTCAAGAAGGGGAGATATCAGGACTTGGATACCCATGCCGGCCTTTTTGGGAAATCGCACATGAATACAATCTCAAAGTCATTGTCGGTTTGGATGCCCACGATCCCCGTCGCATCTCACGTGCTTTTTTCTGTGCGGAGATGGATAACCTTAGGAATGAAGGTTTCAATGTCATCAACTGAAAATGTGACGAGTTCATGAAGGACGTTTGTTTCCCAGATTTTGGTAGGTTCCCTCTTGGAAGCACGTTTTGAAGGTATCGGATACGTATCCTGTTGGTCGGGTTCTTTTTCGGCAAGGCCGGATTTAGGCCTCACAGACTGTCCTTTACCATATGATTCGTTTTTTTGTATTGTTCGGTAAGGGTTTCTTGTGCTTGTGCAACCAATCATCTGCATTGAGTGTCATCTTGCGATGACGAGGCTTCCTGTAGAAGAAACTTTTCACCAGCAGGGAATACTCATTAGCGCAGAGAGTGCGATGGAGAAGAAAGAGGCCGCTTATCGAATCCAAGTATAATTGACCTCCAACGTGACAGTCGTGGCTTGTTCGGTCCCTGCATTGATAAGCTCAATAGTTTGTCCCAACCCAAGAAGTTCTTGATATAGGTCTGATGTGTCGATCTTTTCAATCTTATATATTGTTTCGGCCAAGGACGAGATGGCATCCTCTTATTTGCTTTTTCAGTCCATAATGACTGTATGGAAATTGTTGGAAGTCGGCTTTTCCCTTCGATAACCCTTGCCAAACACGAAAATGGTGATTACACTACCCCATACGAAGTTTGTTTGGTATTTTTCTTGTCTCCTGAACAAGCACAATACAGTTCTTCATGAAATCTGCCCTGTAACTTGGTTTTATGCAAAGTGTTTATCCATCATGGTACGTGTGTGGAGCGAGGAAAGTGGAGTTTGTGTGGAAGAAAACGCTTGTGAGAATATAGAGAATAGTTCCTGCGCCATCATCATGGTTGCCGGAGATTCGCAGAAGATAGGCATTACTCCGTTATTGCGTTCCTCGATTGAGGAACGTATATGGCACCGTAAAGGAATGAAAGCCAAAGTTACTGTAAACAAAAGTTGTACCTATGCTACAATGATTGTCGGCGGAAAGCGGATTCTGGTCACTGCGGGAGGGCGGACGATCAGGACAGCTGGAGGAACCATCTCCTATGGAACAGCGTTGTTCAACGTTCCGGATTACCGGTTCTCAAAGCTCTTATATGATTCCGAAGTAGTCGATACTTTCACCAAACAATGGGAGGGCATGAAGTCTTGCATTGATTGAATAGATTTTGTCGTACAATATCCTTTGCCTGCATGTATGTATCCGAGGGTATGTCATGTAGGGGAGGTGTCCATCCGAACGTTCAACCACGGGGTGGTCTCGGGGAAGGGGTGGGTGTATGATAACGGTTGCCCTTATGGTGCCCCAACAGGAGCGAAGAGGAAAAGAAAATCATATTCGGAGTATTTGCATTCAGACCGATAGGTTCTTTTTCCCAAACGAAGACGGTAGCAGAAGAAAGGTTGAAAATGAGTTTTTGTCACTGAAACGATGTTGCTATCTTGATGCATCTCTAGAGAAATCGCTTTCTTCTCAGAATCATCCTTTGTCCTATTGCCGGTGTTTTCTTGTAGGCAAAGACGGGCAAAGTGATTGCGATTAAAAAAGCCACACGATTTGAGAAGACATCGATTTCTTGGATGTTACCAAAGGAAAAAGTCATTATTATTTTTCCCTTGTATGGAATTCATGGATAAAGGACATTTTGAAAGGTAACATTGATATAAGCCAAAGGCAGTGTTTTATAGTTTATACAGCATAAGGAATTATGTAGATTTTGACCTCCAGGAGCAATATCACATGTGGTTAAGTTAAAGCGGTTGAGAGGGCCTAAAACAACACTCCCTGATTACATACAAATCAGTAAGACTAAGGCAATATCAACATTGAGAGACCTACAGCCCGGAATTTATAGGATGACAGGACAATACGAAATGGACAGTAGATTTACGAAATACATATCACCTCTCGGAGCGATGATAGAAGAAACGCTACGTATTATTGATGCCAATAAGAAGGATTTCGCCTTGATAACTGACGGAGTCTGTCTTATCGGGGTTGTTACCGATGGCGATATCCGTCGAGCGTTGCTTAACGGCTCTGGCTTTTGGATGCAAGATAGCATCGGTGTGTAAAAGATATTACACGACATTAACAACAAGGCAGACGCTCGTTAATGCTATTGATCTTTTCAAAAGTGAAGCAATCAGCTTCCTTCCGATTGTCGATGACGAGAAGATGCTTAGAAACGTGATTACTAAAAACAACTACACTCAGTTTTACTGACTGACAGAAAAGTCAATTTCCTTTTCAACTTTGACAGCCTAGATTAAATGCTTGTTGACCACGAGGTTTTTTGCAGACCGTGGGGATTCTTAAAACAACCATGATGAATGACTACTTTTAATCGAAAGTCATTACCGTCAATCCCGAAGGACAACTTAGCCTCCAGTCTTACAACCATTGCGAGGAACATTGGATAGTTGCCCATGGTAACGGAGCGGCTCAGTAAGGTGATGTCATTATCGATATTCACCCAGGCAATACCTTGTTCGTCCCCAAGGGCTATGTAAGCATCGACTCACAAACACTGATGCGAAAGAGCGTCTTATCGTCATGGAGGTCCAACTTGGCGACTACTTCGGTGAAGATGACATCATCAGGTATGAAGATGGCTACGGGCTTTGTTGATGATTGTTGACAATAACGCTTGCTGAAGAATGGATAAATATCCAACGTATGCCACTACTAAACTTGATATCCAATTTCTATATATGGAGGAAAAAATGGAAAACTACCGTAAACCCCGCGTAATCGCTGAAGCAGGCTGCAATCACAAAGGTGAGATAAGCATTGCTCACGATCTAATCGAAACTGCCGCGATTTTCTGTAAAGCGGACGTAATCAAATTTCAGAAACGTTGCAACCGTGAGTTACTCACGCCCGAACAGTATAATGCTCCGCATCCGCATCCTGAAAATTCTTTCGGTGATACCTATGGTGCCCACCGTGAATACCTCGAGTTCACCGTTGACCAACACAAGCAACTAATGGAGTGGTGTGAAGAGTTCAAGATTACCTATAGCACATCAGTATGGGATTTAACTTCTGCGAAAGAGATTGCCGGCTTGAAGCCAAAGCTCATCAAGATTCCATCTGCTTGCAACAACCACTACCAAATGCTGAACTGGCTCTGTGACAACTATGACGGCGAGATTCATGTTTCTCTGGGCATGACCACACATGCTGAAGAGGAAGCGCTTATTAGGCTGTTTGAGGACAAGGGACGCAATAAGGATGTTGTCCTTTACGTTTGTACTTCCGGCTACCCCGTTCCTTTCGAGGATGTGTGTTTGCTTGAGATTGAAAGGGTGAAGAAAGCCTATGAGTCGTGTGTGAAGGAGATTGCTTTCTCTGGTCACCATCTAGGAATTGCTGTTGATGTCGCAGCATATACGCTTGGCGCATCTACTATTGAGCGCCACTATACGCTTGATCGTACATGGAAAGGGACTGACCAAGCGGCTTCTCTCGAGCCAGAGGGCATACGTAGGTTGAAGAGAGACTTGGAAGCCGTGTATAAAGCTCTTACTTACAAGTCACAGGAAGTCCTTCCCATCGAGCAGGTGCAGAGAGATAAATTGAAGTACAGAGAGCATTAAACGGCTGTAAATTACACGACTAAACTGGATTAACCACAATATAGACTTGTGGATGATCTCAAGGAGTACGAAAATGAACGTTGCGTTTATACCCGTTAGAGGCGGGAGCAAATCAATCCCTCTTAAGAATATAAAGCCGATCTGTGGTCATCCACTTGTCTATTGGACAGTGAAAGCGGCGGCTTCAAGTGAACACATTGATGAAGTGTATGTTTCGACAGACAGTGATTTGATTAGGCAGACTGTGGAGAGCTTCTGTTTACCGAAAGTTACAGTGATTGGTCGCAGCGAAGCTGTGTCCACAGATACTGCGTCAACTGAGTCAACAATGCTGGAGTTTGCTGAAAAGTATGAGTTCGACAATATCGCACTCATTCAGGCAACATCACCTCTGCTGAGAGCGGTGGATATCGACAAGGGCTTTGAAGAGTTTTTTAAACCAGGTGTCGACAGCGTGTTGTCAACCGTAAGGCAAAAGCGGTTCAACTGGCGCATTACTGAGAGTGGCTTGGTAGAGCCGACGAACTATGACGTTTTTAGAAGACCTCGCAGACAAGAATTCGACGGCTATCTGGTCGAAAACGGAGCTTTCTATGTGTGCAGCCGAGAGGATTTGTTGAGAACAAGAAATCGTCTATCGGGAAATATTGGACACATTGAGATGGATGAAGACACGTTTTTTGAGATTGACGAGCCGAGCGATTGGCTTATCATCGAGGCTCTCATGAAGAAAAAGGGGCTTGACGAAGAGACAGAGTCTTCTGGCAGGCCCCCAATTAAGATGTTCTTAACCGATTGCGACGGCTGCCTAACTGATGCGGGTATGTACTATTCAGAGTCCGGTGATGAGCTAAAGAAGTTCAATACTCGCGATGGTATTGGTTTCAGGTTACTGCGAGAAGCCGGAGTGATAACAGGAATCATCACGAGTGAGAACGTTGCTCTGGTCAAACGGAGAGCAGAGAAACTGAAGATAGATATTCTTGAAATGGGTGCTACCGATAAGGTTGCGGTCATCAAGCGTCTTTGTGAAGAAAAAGGAATCGCGCCAGAGAACGTGGCTTACGTTGGCGATGACATCAACGACATTGACGCTATAAAGTTCGTTGGTTTTGGGTGTAGCGTGAATAGCGCAATCACAGAGGCAAAGGCGGTAGCGAAATACGTAAGTAAGGCTAATGGCGGCGAAGGTGCTATTAGGGAAATAGTTGAAAAGCTTATTCCTTAAGGGGGTAAGCATTCAATTTCCGAACCGATGAGGTGACGTAATGGTAAGAATTCTAGCCATAACAGGTGCAACAGGCAAAAAATCGGGTGGCTATTTTGCAGAAGTGTTGTGCGAAAATTTGGATAATATTCACAGAATATTCGGGGGGGGAATTAGAACTATTGTTAGAAAATCATCCGATACTTCATTCCTTGATAGTGCCCCTCTCCATTTTGATAAATATATAGGATCAATTGACGACGAGGACTTCTTAAAGCAAGTTTTCGATGGCGTTGATACGGTTGTGCATATCGCTGGAATCCATTGGTCAAGAGAGATTGTGAAGGCAGCGGCCAGTTGTCATGTTCGGCGGTTGATAACGGTTCATACGACGGGCATTTACTCAAAGTACAAGAGTGCCGGTGAGGAGTATAGGCAGATAGATGAATTCGTTTATAAAACATGTAAAGACGCTGGAATTCTCTTAACGATACTTAGACCGACAATGATATACGGGAAAGCTTGCGATGGTAATGTGATTCAGTTCATAAGCATGGTCGATAAATTCCCGTTAATGCCTGTTGTTAACGGCGCTCGATATGAATTGCAACCCGTATATTATCGCGACTTAGGTGAGGCATACTATCAGGTACTAATGAACGAAGATGCTACTGCTTGGCATGACTTTGACCTATCTGGCGGAGCGCCAATAGAGCTAAGAGAGATGCTCACGGTGATAGGTGAACAATTAGGAAAGAAAGTTAGGTTCATTAGCGTTCCGTTCTTTCTTGCCTACACTGGAGCATGGTTGCTATATGTATTGACTATTGGGAAAAAAGACTTAAGAGAACCGGTTCAGCGTCTCTGTGAACCAAGAGTCTTCTCTCATGCAGCCGCCACCGAAGCGTTTGGCTATTCTCCTATGACGTTTCAGCAGGGTGTAGTAGATGAAATTAATGAGTATAGAAAGACGAATAATTAATCTCCTTTTTTGGGTGCTGACGGCCACGGACACGTGGTTAATGAGACGGCATAAGCAACCGGAGCCTTTGATAGTATAGCTTTTTTCGATGACCATAATTCTGATGCCATCGGACAGCTCGGTGATTACATATCGTTCCGAAACCAGTTTGATGTAGCTTTCGTAACCATCAGCGACAATAAGCTCAGAAGCCAGTGGCTGGAAAAGCTGAAGCTGGCAGGTTATCAAGTGCATGTTCTAATCCACCCTCGCACTTACATCAGTCCAACGAGTACAGTAGTTCGGAAACCATTGTAGAACCGATGGCGTACATAAATACAGATAAATACAGACGTGGTCATTGGCAAGGGATGCATTGTATCAGTATCAGCTGTAGTTGACCATGACAGTATGGTTTCAGACTTCTCCCACATAGACTGCGGCGTGATTTTACCACCGAGAACATATGTGGGTTCATATAGAAAAGTATCAGTATCAATTACGGAAGTAACACCTAAATTAAATTTCAAATAACACATAAATGGGGAATCAAAAATGAATTACTTGATAGTAGCAGCTCACCCAGATGATGAAGTGCTCGGCGCGGGAGCTACGATACGAAAGCTGTCGTTAGCTGGCCACACTGTGGACATTTGCATTATGTCCAGCGAAGCCAGAGCTAGAGCGAATAGACCGAGCGATGTCGATTTGAACGGCGACATGGATGCTTGTATAAAACTCCTCGGTGCAAGAAAGATTTACGCCGGAGATTTTCCGAATATCGAGATGAATAACTCGCCGCATTTAAAGGTCGTTCAATTTATCGAGAAAGCAATAATTGACTCCGGTGCAGAGATAGTTATCACGCACCATCCTGCCGACACGAATAATGATCATCTCCAGACGTCGCTTGCCTGCCAAGCCGCTATCCGGCTGTTCCAACGTCGTAGCGATGTGAAAGCTATAAGTGAGCTGTGGTTTATGGAAGTGCCGTCATCGACGGAGTGGTCAACAAACTCAGCTCTGAATCGCTTCCAGCCAAATACTTTTGTGGAAATTGGCTTGGATGGTGTCGAGGCGAAAATAACAGCTCTCTCTCAGTATAGAGGTGTTATGCATGAATATCCGCATCCGCGAAGCCATGAGGCGTTGAAAGGCTTAGCGGCGTACCGAGGCAGTCAAGCGGGTCTCGTTTTCGCAGAGGCTTTTGAATGCGTGTTTAGACGAATAACGTTGGGAGCTATTTGAAAGTGCATGAAGATATAGAAAAGCTACAAACGCCATTTTATGTTTTTTACGCAGACGAATTCATCAATAATTATTCGGAACTAGAGGGCACATTTAAACGCTACTACCCCAATTATCGTGTTGCATATTCAGTAAAAACAAATTATACGCCTTCGGTCTTGCGGATTGTATTAGAACGTGGCGGTTACGCTGAGGTTGTGTCTGACATGGAGTATACGCTTGCGGAGCGCATAGGTTTCCCAAGCAAAAAGATTATTTATAATGGACCTGGAAAAGGCGAAAAGTTTGAACTCTGTATGCTTTCGGGCGGGAAGCTGCATTTGGATAACTGGAGCGAGGTAGAGCGCGCTATAGATGTGGCCAGAAGAAATCGGAGCTCCTCTTTCCGTGTAGCTGTTAGGGTAAACTTCGATATCGATAATGGAATACAGTCAAGGTTTGGTTTAGACCTTGAAAGCGGTGATTATAAAAGGGCGGTTGATAAGTTAAACGCGGAGGAAAACATATGTGTTAATGGCATACACTTTCACATTAGCCGAGCGAGGAGTTTAGCGGCGTGGAGTAAGAGAATTAGAAAAGCTCTTGAGATTGCAAGTTCCGCTTTCGATTATCCCGTAGAGTACATTGACTTAGGGAGCGGTATGTATGGTCACTTTGATGATGATCTGCAAGCTCAATTCGGTGCAACCCCTGACTATGATGACTACGCTCAAACGGTACTCCTAACAATGGCAGATTTTTATAGTGAAAAAAAATATAAGCCAGTTCTTTTTACTGAACCAGGCACGACGTTAGTTTCTAAATACTTTCATTTGTTCACTTCTGTTTTAGATATTAAGCAAATCAGGGGCAGAAATATCGGTCTTCTTGATTGCAGCTTTCAAAATGTAGGAGAAATATGCAAACTCAAAAGACCGCCTATAAGAAATCTGAGTGCTGCAACCACAGAAGGAATTGACGTGAGAGAACACTTTGATTCAATTAATTTAGTCGGATATACATGTCTCGAACAGGATGTCATTTGCCCGGAGTACAAAGGCAAAATAGCACAAGGTGACAGACTGGAGATATTGAATGTCGGTGGGTATTCGATTGTGGAGAAGCCCCCATTTATTCATCCTGACATACCAATCTATATGCTAAAAAACAGAACACTTACTTGTATAAAGAGGGCGCAGACCTTTGACGATATCTTCGCTCCTTATATGATTGTGTGACCGCACTTGAAAAGAGGTTGTAATGTTAAATCCCATCACCGTAATGCTGACAGCAAGTGGATCGCAATTTGCTCCTAGCATTGTCAAATGCTTTAAGAACAATCAAGAACGAGAGGTTCGAGTTATTGGGTGCGATATGGATTCTGAACCATCGAACCAGTACATGGTAGACAAGTTCTATCACACACCTCCCGTAAACGCTCCTCATTATGCCAAAACGATTGCTGACATATGCAAGAATGAAAATGTAAGAATATTGTTCCCTCAGATGTCTGCCGAGCTACCGGTTTTTCTGCGAGAAATAGATAAGTTTACAGCTGTTGGAACAGAGGTATCGATGACCTCAAACGAGGGTGTGAACACAGCAAACAACAAATTGAAGCTCTATGAGTTCATGCAAGAATATGGCATCTCTACCGTACCTTTTAGGCGTGTAAAATGCTTAGACGAACTGGATGATGCCATTACAGGACTCGGGTATCCGGAAAAGCCCGTGTGCATAAAGATTGCGGAGAGTAGTGGAAGTCGAGGCATCCGAATAATTGACAGTAGCAAATCACTTTATGACCTTTTTATTCGCTCAAAACCAGAATCGTTTTATACTACCCTGGAGTATATGAAGCAGACATTAAAAGAAGCGACAGTTTTCCCCGAGTTATTTGTTATGAAGTATCTTTCAGGGAATGAGTTCACAGTTGATCTTTTAGCCGACAATGGAAATGTTCTTTATATTTCTGGTCGAAACAATACTCGTATGTTGATGAGTATCGCGCAGGTGAGCGTGCTACAAGAAAACCACAGGGCGTTTAGCATCGCCAAGCAGGTAGTTGAGGCCTTAAAGCTTGACGGAGTCATCGGTATGGATTTCTTGTTTGACGAAAATGGGATGACTCAATTGATGGATGTGAACCCGAGAATTGACGCAACCGTATCGATTTTTGCTGCTGGTGGCCTTAACCTTCCTTACCTGTGTATAAAGAAAATACTTGGAGAGGAAATGCCTGAAGTCAAGGTAACGTATGGTACTCGCTTGAAAAGACGTTATGCAGAGACCTTCACCGGTAACAATGGGGAGCTGATAGCGTGGTGACCTCGTAAGGCAGATAAAAACGAGTTTATTTGGAGAATATATGTATAAAGGATTTATCAAACGACTGCTGGATATTGTTTTGTCGCTGATCGCAATTTTCCTGTTAATCCCTGTTTACGTTATAATAACGATAGTCGTTCTGTTTAATATGGGCTATCCTGTTCTGTTTAGCCAGAGGAGGATTGGCAAAGGAGAAAAAGGTTTCACGCTTCACAAATTCCGTTCGATGACAAATGCTAAAGATAAAGACGGCAATCTCCTGCCAGAGAGAGAAAGGTTAACGAAATTCGGAGCAGTGCTCAGGTCATCTTCTTTAGACGAGCTTCCGGAGCTGTTTTCTATACTCAAAGGTGATATGTCATTCGTAGGTCCCCGACCTTTGCCTACATATTACGGACCATACTTTTTCCCGACCGAGAGAAAGAGACATACGGTACGCGGTGGATTGATACCGCCAGACAGTCTTAGTGGGCTGACAACTGGAGACTGGGAGACGCAATTTAAGTATGAAGTGGATTATGCTGAGCATGTATCATTTTTGCTTGATGTGAAGATTATCTTCGCAACTTTCAAGATACTGGTAGGACGCGTTAAAACGAATTACGGAGCTGATGACCGACCGCATCTCAATAAGTACAGAGAAACAATGCACGTTTCAAGAGAAGTTGTTTCTCAATGGGCGAATAGATGATCTTGAGCAACCAAAGAAGGAACAAGTTATGAGAAATTACATCGTACTGGTAAGCAAAGACCACTATAATCCTCTTGGTATCGTACGCACCTTGGGTGAAGCGGGAAAAAATCCGATTGTGATTGTGGTTAAAGGCAGACTCCGCCTCACGGCTAAAAGTAGATACGTCAAAATCAAACACTATGTTGCTAATACAGAAGAAGGGATTAAGCTACTCCTCTCAAAGTATGCCAATGCTAATGAAAAGTCATTCATTTTGACGGGTGACGATGTAACAGTGTCAGTTCTGGACGCCCATTATGATGAGCTCAAGGATTATTTCTATTTCTACAATGCCGGAAAACAGGGATGTGTCAGGAAATACCTCGATAAAACGGAGATGTTTGCGCTGGCAGAGCAATGCGGCTTTAAAGTACCGCGCACTTGGCGCGTAAAAACAGGCGATATTCCCGCTGATATAGATTATCCCATCATCACCAAGGCCATCAACTCGTTCGGCAAAGAATGGAAGGAAATTGTCTATATATGCAGAAATGAGAGCGAGCTTAAGAAAGCCTTTGAAGGAATCAATAGCGAGAGCGTGTTGATTCAGCAGTACATAGACAAAGTCGATGAGCAAGGCTGCGAAGGCTTTAGTGTCAATCAGGGCAAGGATTCTTTCTTCAGCGTGTGGAACAGTGAAGTTTATCATCTGCCTGGAAAGTACGCCCCGTATTGGAAAAATAGTAACGTAGATGATAAACAGTTTATTGAGAAAGCCGCCGCTATGATTGCCGGCATTCATTTTGAAGGTATCTTTGAATTCGAGTTTATAGTAGATAAAAGTGGGGAGCTTTATTTCTTAGAGATTAATCTCAGAAACACCGTGAATGGGTGGTCAACGACTGTCGCGGGAATGCCGTCGGCTGTACTTTGGTGTGAGTCAATGATTCGCGGAGAAATAGACAAAGGTTATTACAAAAAAATACCAGAAGGATTCACCACCATGGCAGAGTGCTTCGATTACGATGCAAGAGTCAAGACTGGTATAATCAGCCACAAAGAGTGGATGAAGCAGTATCGGTCTGTAAACGCCAAGTTGTATCGTGGTAGAAAAGATTACTTCCCATTTCTTTATTTTATGTTATACAAGCTGTTTAAAATGAAACACTGAGTGAAGGAGAACACAATGGAAGTCTTGATTTCAATTCTGTTAGGCGTCTGGATAGCTGTATCAGGTGTTGTTTGCTACAGATACATGAAAAATGATAAAGAGAGGGAGAACAACGAATGAATGTCTATTTGATTGGCATGTGTATCTCCTTTGTGCTATATATTGTGGTTGGTTTTATTATCAGTAGGCGAGTGAAGAACACTAACGACTTCTACGTCGCGGGCCGACGAGCACCAGTCCTTTTGATAGTTGGCTCAATGATAGCCTCATATGCAAGCACGGGAATGTTTATGGGGGACGCCGGAGAATATTATAACGGTCTATTTTCGCCAATGACCATACTTGCTACGATGCAAGTTGTAGGCTACATATACGGCGCGGTATTCTTTGGCAGATATCTTCGCAGGAGTCAGGTTGTAACAATACCCGAATTTTTCGGAAACAGATTTCAATCTGAAGCCGTTAGAGAACTCGCAACAATAACAGCAATCATCACTATGACAGTGTACCTTCTTTCGGTTATGCAGGGTATCGGAACGCTTATGCGAGTTGTCACAGGGCTGGACTATAACCTGTGTATTGTTTTAGCTCTTATCGCCTTCCTTGTTATCTCGGTAGCATCTGGTGCGTCCGGAGTGCTAATTACCGATACGATTATGTTTGCGGTCTTCACTGTTGCACTCATCGTTGGTGCTGTGGTAATAACGAATAAAGCCGGTGGCTGGTTCAACATAGTTGAGAAGCTTGTTCATTTTGAAGGAAAAACAGGGTTGCTCACTTGGGGTGGAAACACAAATTATCTCTATCCAAACGGTGGCACTAACATTATCTGGGGACTTGTTTATGGCGTAGTTTGGATGTCGGTGTGTATGGTTGGTCCTTGGCAGTCTAGCCGCTATCTGATGGCGAAGAATGAACACACTGTCGTCCGCTCTTCTCTCTTCTCTGCCTTTGGCATTTTTTTGTTACAGCTCTTGGTGGGTATGTCTGCCGTTGCGGTCAATCTGCTTAATCCAAATCTTGAGTCTGCATCCCATGTCTTAATCTGGGCTTCAATGAATGTCCTACCTACGATAATTGGTGTGCTAATGCTCACAGGTGTACTTGCAGCTGGTGTATCATCGGCGACAACTTTCCTGTCGCTGATCGGGTCATCTGTGGCTAATGATATTTTTAGAGGCAAAGGTAATTCAATAAGTATTGGACGTATCGCAATGATCCTGGTGAGCGGTATCGTCCTACTATTGGCGATTTTTAATCCTCCGCAAATATTCTGGATTATGTATTTCGGTGGCTCAATCGTCGCAAGCTCGTGGATGCCGGTAGCCGTTGCGAGTATTCTTAGCAAGCGGGTGACGAAGACTGGTGCTTTTTGCGGTATGTTGATGGGCTTCGTTGGCTGCTTTGCTTTAAAGCTCTACACATCCCTTTCAGGGACTACGTTACTAGTCTACTTCGATCCGACTATTGTTGGTATTGTCCTAAATGTCTGCGCCTTGGTGATTGGCTCCGCATTGACAAAAGTAACAACTGAGGAATCCGAAGCAAGAAAGAAGCTTTTCATTACGCCAGAGGAAGAGAAAAAACCGACAGAAGTTAAGAAGACAATGAACTACTTAAAGATGACGATCGTTCTTGGTGTAATCGTCGCATGGAGCTAAGCCCTCTGTCAAGACAAAGATCTAGAAATATAAAGAATATTTCTAAGCTACCTGAATATCCTTTTCCCTTATAGGGAAACATCCTTGTTCATATACTTCATTTGGTGTTTGGTAATCCAAGCCTTGATGAAGTCTCTCGTCGTTGAAGAATGCTATGAAAGCATCCAAACCATTTGAAAGCTGGGTCATCGTATTGTAGTCGTGGAGGAAGATACATTCATACTTCAAGGTCCGCCAAGTCCGCTCAACGAAAATGTTGTCTAAACATCTTCCAATGCCATCCATGCTAATCCGAATCCCATATCCCTCCAGCATTGCAATGAACTCTTTACTTGTGTACTGAGATCCACAATCTGTGTTAAAGATGGCAGGCATTCCATATTTAGCCATGGCTTCCTGAACGCAATCCATACAGAATTGGGTATCCATTGTGTTGCTCAGGCTCCAGGAGAGGATTTTCCTGCTGTAGAGATCAATGACAGCCGTAAAGTACACCATGCCTCCAGGAAGCTTGATATAGGTAATATCTGTTGCCCAAACCTCATTCACAAAGCTGATCTTTCGGTTCCTGAGCAGGTAAGGGAACTTTTTCTCCTTTCTCTTGCTGTTCCTGGTCGTCTTGAATACCGGGGCTAGTCCCTGCAGACCCAACATCTTGTAAATACGTCTCACACGCTTCTCAGTGGCCTCTGGATGCTTCTTTCGCTGGAGATAGAATGACATCTTCCTATAACCATAGGTCGGGTATTCTACCCAGGCATCCATGACAATCTCTGCAAAAGCCTTCTCTTCAGCAAAGAATTCCATCCTGAGCCGTTCCTGTTCCTCGTGATGGTTTCTCCAGTAGTAAAAAGAAGATCGAGGTATGCCCAACAACGTGCACTGCTTGTAGACTGGCAAAGTAAAGGGCCTTTTTGGGCCTTCTGGCTTCGCCAGCTCAAAATCTACCAGATAACAGAGGTCAGATCCTATAAATTCATCTTTTTTTTTAGGAATGCTAGCTCCATCTGGGTTTTTCCAAGTTCTGTACAAGTTTCTTCATTAACCTGCTTCAGCTCTGCATTCTCTTTCTTGAGCTGTTTGACTTCCTTGGAAAAGCCTCCTGATAGAAATGCTTTTTTCCAGTTTGATACCATACTTCCAGAAATCCCATGCTTTGCTGCAATCTCATTTACAGTGTTTTTTTCTTTGATAGCTTCTATAGCTACCTCTTTCTTGAAAGTGTCTGTAAAAGTCTTTCTGTTCCTACCCATACTGTTTCTCCTTGTTGTAAGGTAGCAAACATTCCTTATTTATTTAAGATACTGTCCAAAACCTGGTCTTAGTATACATTAGTGCTTCTTGCCGTATGGGGCATTCCTGTACTGATGGCGAGGTAAGTCATTGCTAAAAAATGAGTTACGAGTGAAATGCCGCTGTTTATCTGTGAACAACGAGATAAGGGATTTCAAGAAATGCGAATTCTTGTAATAAGTCAATACTATTACCCAGAACCATTCCGAATCAACGAGATATGCGAGGAGCTACATCGACGTGGTCATACAGTAACAGTCGTTACATCGAATCCTAATTATCCCGATGGCGAGATATACGATGGGTTCAAAAACAGCACTCAGACGGACAATGTAAATGGAGTTGAAGTAATCAGATGCAGGATTAGACCACGGCATAAGGGTAAATTGAACCTTGCAGTCAATTACTTGAGTTTCGTTCAAGCGGCAAACCGAGTGTTGCACGGCATGAAGATTGCTGGGGAGTATGATTTCATCTACATGTATCAATTGTCTCCGATAACAAGCGCGATTCCAGCGATACGACTCAAGAAAAAATACGGCATTCCACTCTTCCTCTACTGTTTAGATGTATGGCCAGAATCAATTGTGGCAATTTTTAGGCGAAGTGGAGTGATATACCGACTGATTCGTAAGATGTCTGCGAGTATCTACAAGAGCGCTGATAGAGTGGCAGTTACGTCCCCTTGCTTTATTGACTATTTAGCGAATGAGTGTGACGTTGATAAAGAGAAGATAGAATTCGTTCCGCAGCATTCAAATGATGTTGTTTATGATAGAGCAATATCAAAAGATACAGAAAAGTTCGTATTTCTGTTTGCGGGTAATGTTGGAGAATCGCAGAATTTAGAGGGAGTTATTAGGGCGGCTAGTAAGGTAAAGGATACGTCTGCCTTTGAAATTTACATCGTTGGGAACGGCTCGGCTATGGATAGTGTGAAGAAAACGATTAGCGATTTTGGTATGGAGTCAAAATGCCGGTTATTCGGAAGGCAACCCCATGAAAAGTTACTATCTTTTTATCAGAAGTCAGACGTTTGTTTACTATCACTTCGAAAAGAAGGGCTTGTAGGTTATACGATACCGGGAAAGCTTCAAGAATATATGGCGGCTAGCAAGGCAATATTGGGTTTTATAGACGGTGATTCTAAAGCAGTTATTGAGGAAGCAAATTGTGGAATATGTGTACCCGCAGAAGATGAAGGTGCTTTGACTATAGCAATGAAAATGTTCATTGCAAAAAAAGTAGATATAAAAAGATTTAGCGAAAATGCTCGGAAATACTACGTAAAGAGCTATACTTTGTTATCACATGTGAAAAGTCTTGAGAAGGCGTTGAAAGAGACTATAAACTAGTTATCACTGTAAATTCATAGTATTCCGATAACTTCGTCAGAAATTGTACAGCGAAATAGAGTCTAATTATGAGGAAGAACGCAATGGATATATTATATGCACTCAATAGGTTAAAAAAGATATTGCGAGGATCGGCAATCACTCAATCTAAAATAGACAAAAGAAGTTGCATTTCCTCAGGTAGTCAAGTTGTTAATACGACAATGGACAGTAACACGTATTGTGGTTATGATTGTAAATTCATTAATTGTAGCATTGGTTCGTTTACATCTATTGCAGATAGGGTCGTTGTGGGTGGAACTGAGCATCCAGCATCATGGGTTTCAACATCATGTGTGTTTTATGAAGGGAAGCATACAGGTTTAAGGAAAAAGTATTCAAATTTTGCGAGAGATCCGGAACGCATAACAATAATTGGAAGCGATGTTTGGATCGGTGAAGGCGCTTATATTAAAGCAGGTGTCAAGATATCAGATGGTGCTATAATTGGCATGGGTTCAGTAGTAACAAAATCAATTGGACCGTATGAAATATGGGCTGGCAATCCCGCCAAGCTAATACGTAAACGTTTTGATGATGAAGTCATTCAAGAGCTTCTGGAAGTAAAGTGGTGGGGGCTTTCGGATGCAGAGCTTCGCGTTGTTGCTCAGAGTATTAGATCACCTAGGGACTTTCTGAATGCTGTAAAGGGATGTAAGAAATAATTATATGGATAAGTTTGATGCATTATTCGAGTTTGATAAAAGAATTTTTTCGGTTTACGGGAAGCTATTGTCGGTGAAAAGAATTGTTAAACTACTGAAACACAAACCCGACCTCAATAAGAATAAGATGATGAAAGATAGGAGGAGAAGCGATAGATGTTTTGTACTTGGATTAGGGCCATCTCTCAAAGAAATAGATTTATGTAAACTTGACGGTGATATTATTGTCACAAATCGTTTTTTTATGGTTGATGGTGCAGATAAAGTTAATCCAGTAGCTTATGTGATAGTTGATGGTGGATTTTATGATAAAAAGAATTGTGATGACCTAAACGCAGCAGTTAAGATGTTTCCCAAATCGTGCTTTGTGCTTAACGGCTTATATAGCGATAGAATAGATAAGGATATATTGAGTAATACTATAGTATATAATATTTATTTATGGGCTGGGTCAATTGATGGAAAAAGAACAAAACTCGATTGTCGGAAAGTTATGCCAATTGCCGGCAATGTTATCTGTGCAGCTGAATACATTGCTCTATATATGGGTTACAGAGAAATTTTCCTCTTAGGTTGTGATTTTAACTCATTCGCAAGTCAAAAAGCAAATCATGTTTATAAAGAAGAGGATACAAATAGACTTTGGTCAATATCAACTGAGCTTTTTCAGTATTCATTTACAGCAGATCAGCATTGTCAACTAGATATATATGCAAAGAAGCACAATCAAAGAATACTTAATCTTACACAGGGGAGTTTGATAGATGCTTACGAGAAATTAAGTTGCGATAAGTATATAAAATAGATCATAGCATTGCTATGTGAGGAAGAAAGATGAAAACACGAGTTGCAAATCTTGTTTGGGTGTTAGGTACCGGAGGTATTGAATCTGAAGTAATGCAGATATACTGTAATCTGAACCATGATCGCATTGAAGAGGATTTCATAATTGATTATGACAATTACAATACTTACGATAATACTATTAAACAATATAATGGAAAGAAAATGCCGCTATTTGCCGGAGACGAAGTAGATGGATGCAAGTTTTATAAAATAGCCAAGGCAGTAAGATTATACAAACTGTTGAAGGCAAACAAGTATGATGCCGTTTACAATAATGTCAGCTATCCAAGCACTCTTTTCTACAACTTGATAGCAAAGTTGGCACATGTACCAAATGTTATAGTGCAATCACATGCTGTAGCAATAGTTAAGCAGACGAGGTCTCAATTAATACGTAATGCTATATACCGGGCAGTATTCTGCAAATTTGCTGATAATTTGATTGCTGTGTCTAATGATGCTGGTAAATGGGCATATGGACGCAGAGAATTTCAAGTTATTCCAAATGGTATAGATGTTAACTCTTTCATATACTCGCAAGAAAAAAGAAATCAAATACGAAGCAAGTTAAAAATTAACGATAAATGCAAACTGTTAGGCACTGTTGGAAGGTTGTCAAAGGCAAAGAATCAGGTATTCCTTGTTGAACTGTTTGCTCGGTTGAAAGAGGAGTATAACGACATAAAATTGGTGATTGTAGGTACTGGAGAATTATATGAAGATTTGCGTAACGAAGCCAAAAGATTAAATGTTGCAAATGATGTTGTTTTATGGGGCTATACTAACGACGTTGCTGCATTACTAAGTGCAATAGATATTTTCGCTTTTCCGTCTCTGCATGAGGGATACGGATTAGCTGTAGTTGAGGCTCAAGTTAGCGGGTTGCCAGTGATAGCCTCAAATGGTGTGCCGATTAATACGAAAGTCACTGAGCGAATAGAGTATATTGAGCTTAACAAAGAGAAATGGTTACAAGCATTTGAGTTGTTATTGGATAGTAATAAAGATTACAACAGAATGGATGTGAATGTAGAGCAGATTAAAACTATGGTAGATATAACAAGAATAACAAACAGAGTGGAACTGATGATGCGAAATAGAAAGAATGAATCGATGTAAGCATCTTTATTTATGGTTGCGAAACATGCTGAAAGTCGAGAGAAACATACGCAGTAAATAGTAACACGATAACAATGATTGGATAAGCATATGAAAAGATTGAGCAATATTAACACTGGACTGTTCTGTAAATATTTAACCGGGGCGTACATTTTTACAATATCAGCATTTGAATTCTCGAGCATTCTTTCCGTGTGGTCGAGTGTTTCATACATAATGTTCGGCGTATCAACAATTCTTTTAGTAACTACAGAAAGAAAGGTGAGGTTATGTAAAGGAATTATCGCAATGGTTCTTTTTGAAGTAATTGCTATGGTTTCACTTTTATTTGTGCAGGAATTCAATCTTGCAATCACTCGAATACGTACCGTGTTGCTTGTTCCAACTCTCACAATATTCATCTTTATGGGAGGCGACAAAAAGAATGTGAAGTTCTACCTCAATTGTATTCTTTTAGGTACGCTTGTTCTTCTAATTATGTCTATTCAAGGTTTTGACTTCGGTTTCGGTATTTCCGAGAGTCATTATAACAGAATGGGTGAAGTAATTACAGACTCAAATTTTCTTGGCTTGCATCTAGCAATAAGTGCCACAATATCGCTGTATACAGCTTTAGGCAATAATGGGAACAAGAAGTATTATGCGTGTTTTGCAGTATGTGCGATATTTGTTTTGTTTACTCAATCACGTTCAGGAATACTTCTACTTACTATATTCTCGATAATAGTACTTACATGTTACCGTGATAGAGTAAAACGGTGGAAAAAATTGATAATCGTATTCCTGACAATAACTATAATTTTGAGTTTGAGCAAAAGCGGGTTGTTCGCAGACTTTACTAATAGAATTTGGAGTGTACTAAGTTATTTTAAGACGAAAGATGCTACCAACGATTTTTCAACATATTCGAGAATAATGTTTAAGAAGATTGGTATTGAATACTGGTTACAAAGACCGTTGTTTGGATATGGTATCGGACAGAGTAATTATATATTAAACGGCACCTACTTTCATGATAATGCAATTCAGTTATTAGTTGAAACAGGCATAATAGGGTGCCTTTCGTTTTACTATCCGTTTTATAGATGTTTTCGGCGAGCACTAAAGAAGAGAGAAAGCCTTATTCTGATATTATTGGCGTTCGTGACCATATCAGGAATATTCAACACATTTTACTATCACAAATTCGAGTACATAGTGTTAGGCATTTGCATGTTGGAATTAAATGATACGGGGAACATTACCAAATGCCAAGAATGCGAGTCGTTAAAAGCATAATCCGTACGCAAAATAAGCTTAGCTTTAAGATGTCTGCAAAGAAGGAGAAGGAATGAAAAATATATTAATAATTGCAAAGCATTACTATCAATTTCTTAATATGATTTTGTTTACATTTCTCCCTCTGTTAAAAAAAACTGTAGTCTTTGAAGGGTTTAATAGGACATATATTGATAGCCCAAAGTATGTTTCCGAAATGATTCATATGATGGATTCTACGATTACTATTGTATGGGCGTTAAATGATATTCATGAAAAAGATATACCTGAATACGTGAAAAAAGTGAGATACAGAAGCTTAAAACATCTGCGCCTTATGTCATCATGTCAAGTCTATGTTGACAATTATGTTGGCAAAATCACCTTGTCTGGTATCAGGATGAGCAAAATATTGAAAAGACTAGACAGGGATGATCAGTTGAATGTATCTATTTGGCATGGTACCCCATGTAAAGTAATAAATAAGCAAAATATTGATGGTGTATTTTGTACATCTGATCTTTTCGTCAGTGGAAGCGAGTATAATACGCATGCTGTTTTGGACAGTTTTGGATTGAGAACCGCAACGCTAGAAGTGGGTTTACCGCGGAATGACAAGCTCCTTAGCGTGAGTAGATCGGAACAAGAAAATATAAAAATGAAAATGCATATACCAAATGATAAACGTATAGCACTATATGCACCAACTTTTAGAGAATATCAAAAGAGTAAGTCTTCGAAGCTTGAACTGTTCTTAGAACCGAATACTTTAATACAAACTTTGAAAGAATCGTTCGGTGGAGAATGGATACTTGTTATCAGAATACACCCATCAGTTGTGAAAAATGTTGATGAAGAAAGCATGAAGGTGTTTAACAATGAGACTGTATACTATGGAAATGTGTGTAACGACATGACAGACTACTTAATAACGTGTGATGTACTAATTTCGGACTATTCTGGTTCTCTTTTTGACATTGCATTAACTGATAAGCCGAGCTTTATTTTTGCACCGGATTATGCTGAGTATAAAAATGTTGAGAGAGGTTTGTTATTTGATCTACGTCAATTTCCTCAATCTACTGCTCTAAATGAACATGATCTAATACAAAATATCCGAAACTATCGGCAGACCGAATACAATGAAAAACGTTTGGCTTTTCTAGACCGAATTAAGAACAAAGAAACTGGAAGAGCATCGAAACTGGTTGCGCAAAGAATTATTGATTACATAAACAATTGCATTTGATTGTATAAATGAATAACTGTGGATATGGAATGGAGGTAAAATGAAAGCATTAGTACTCAACTCAGGACTGGGCCATCGGATGGGCGTTCTTACATCAGAGCATCCCAAGTGCATGACCGAAATATCTGCACATGAGACTATTCTGTCACGACAGCTTAAATTGCTCTCAGATGCCGGGATTACTGAAGTCGTAATGACTACAGGCTACTTCGATGACGTACTAGTGAATTACTGCAAGAGCCTTAATCTACCACTCCACTACACATTCATCAATAACCCTATCTACGACAAGACCAATTACATCTACTCAATCTATTGTGCCAAGGATGAGCTTGATGATGACATCCTCCTGATGCATGGTGACTTGGTTTTCGAAGCTTCGGTCCTAGATGATATCCTGGCATGTCCTGATAGTTGCATGAAGGTTAGTTCCACCATCACGCTTCCTGAGAAGGACTTCAAAGCGGTCGTTCATAACGGTGTTGTCGAAGCTGTGGGTATTGAGTTTTTCAACGATGCTATGGAAGCACAGGCACTCTACAAGCTCAACAAGCAGGATTGGCGAGTCTGGCTCGACAGAATTATTAAGTTCTGCGAATCTGATGATGAGAAGCAAAGGAAATGCTACGCAGAGGTAGCTCTAAATCAAGTGACGGCAGAATGCCATATCAGAGCCTTTGACGTTCAGGACAGGCTTTGCACCGAGATTGATACACCAGAGGATCTGGCGGTGGTAAAATCGAAGCTCGCCGAAATCGAGAACCGCACTGTCTATATGTGCTTCTCCACCGATATTATACACGGTGGGCATATTGCTATCATCAAGAAGGCGGCCAAGCTCGGCAAGCTGACAGTCGGTGTTCTCTCTGACGAAGCTGTGATTAGTTACAAGAGATTCCCGCTAGTACCTTGCGCCGAAAGGATTACGCTCTTTCAGAACATCTCAGGTGTGGCTCGTGTTGTCGAACAGAAGACGCTGTCATACAAGGACAATCTGGAGCAATACCATCCCACATACGTTGTCCACGGTGACGATTGGCTTACTGGCTTCCAGAAGCCTATCCGTGACGAGGTGGTCTCAGTTCTAGCTTCCTACGGCGGTACTTTGGTCGAATACCCCTATTCGGCAGATTCCAAGTATGAGGAGATGGAAGGTCGGGCTAGGCTTGAGCTGTCTCTTCCCGATGTACGAAGAGGAAGGCTGAAGAAGGCCTTGGCGATAAAAGGGTTGGTGACGGCCATTGAAGCCCACAGCGGGATAACCGGTCTTATTGCAGAGAAGACCGTGGTCCATCAGGATGGCAAGTCCTATCAGTTTGACGCCATGTGGATCAGTTCGCTTTGTGACTCTACGGCAAAAGGAAAGCCGGACATTGAGCTTGTCGATATGTCATCCCGTTTCAGAACCGTTGATGATATCATGGAAGTAACTACCAAGCCGATTATCTTTGATGGAGATACCGGTGGAATGACAGAACATTTTGTCTACACTGTGAGGTCCCTTGAGCGAATGGGAGTTTCCATGGTGATAATCGAGGACAAGTGTGGCCTTAAGAAGAACAGCCTGTTCGGAAACGATGTGGTTCAGACACAGGATACCATTGGGAATTTCTCTGCCAAGATTTCCGCAGGAAAGAAAGCACAGAAATCAAAGGACTTTATGATTTGCGCCAGAATCGAGAGCTTAATTCTTGAGCAGGGTATGGACGATGCTTTGACCAGGGCGTTTGCCTTTGTAAAAGCCGGAGCCGATGCGATTATGATTCACAGCCGGAAGAAAGACCCGACTGAAATTTTCGAGTTCGTTGAGAAGTTCAGAGCGCAAGACAGCGTAACACCTATTGTTGTGGTGCCGACATCATTCAACAGCGTCACCGAGGAAGAATTCAAGGCGAGAGGCGTCAACGTTGTGATATACGCAAATCAGCTCACGCGCTCAGGTTTTCCAGCAATGCAAAATGCCGCGAAAATGATTCTGGAAAACCACAGGGCTAAAGAGTGTGACGCAACGCTGATGTCTATCAAGGAGATCATCACGCTGATACCGGAGGAATAAGGCATGGGTCAAGAAGTAATTGCAGGGCTGGGCAGTAGCGAGAAGATAGCTGATGTACTGAATGATTTGGGGACATCAAAATTCCTGCTCGTCTGCGAAAGCTCATATCAGTACTTGACTAATCGAGACGTTATCGAAGCTATTCCGACGCCACACGTCAAGTTCTCTGACTTCACGCCCAACCCTCTCTATGAGCAGGTGTGTACAGGAGTTGGGATGTTCAATAGTAATGCTTGTGATGCTATTGTGGCGGTTGGCGGCGGAAGTACGATTGATGTCGCCAAGTGCATAAAGCTATATTGTAAAATGGATGTAGCGAAACTGTATCTTGAACAGCCAATGGTTGATACTGGCATACCGCTTATCGCTGTTCCGACAACTGCCGGTACAGGTAGCGAATCTACACGCCACGCTGTGATTTACTACGAAGGGAAAAAACAGTCCATATCGCACGAATCGATAGTGCCCGATTACGCTATCCTTGACGCCACGGTTTTGAAAACGCTCCCTCTCTACCAGAAAAAATGTACAATGCTTGACGCTCTTAGCCAAGCCATCGAATCGTGGTGGTCTGTTAATAGCACTGAGGAGACTATCAGGTATTCGAGAAACGCTATTGATTTAATCATGAGTAACTGGCGGGAGTACATCGAAAGCAACACAGACACATCAGCTGAACAGATAATGCTTGCGGCGAATTACGCCGGAAGAGCGATCAATATAACGGCGACAACAGCTGCACATGCCATGAGCTACAAGCTCACATCCATATACCATCTTCCACACGGTCACGCTGTTGCGGTGTGTCTGCCGCACGTTTGGCGGTATATGAACCAGCATTTGGATAAGTGCATTGACGCGAGGGGAGCAGAGTATCTGGCAGGAACGCTCGAAGATATCAGCCATGAGATGGGCTATAATAGCAGTGCTAAAGCCGTAGAGATGTTCGAGCAATTGTTGCGGATTCTTGAAATTAAGAATCCGCAAAGAAAATCTGATGCTGATATAGATATCCTGACAGCATCGGTCAACCTGTTAAGGCTGAAAAATAACCCTGTCAGCCTTAATAGCTATACACTGAGGATTCTTTACGAACAAATAGTAAAAGAGAGTAAGTAGTGAAAAGACTATTATTAAAATGGCAAAACCTAACTCAAGGAGTGAAAGCCTCATTTGCTTTTTTCCTAGCGAGCGTGGTCACATCTGGGATTGCCTATATTACTACACCAATTTATACACGTCTTTTAACAACAGAAGAATATGGACAAGTATCAGTATATCTTACGTGGATGCAAGTGTTTGGAATAGTCGCTATGTTCTGCTTGTCATATGGCGTGTTTAATAACGGAATGTTGGATTTCAAAGGTGACCGCGACCGCTTTTCGTTTTCTCTTCTTATACTATCAAACATTATTACCATCGTATTCGCTGCTGTTGTTTTATTACTGTATAGAGTAATAAAGCCCGTTATTAACATCGATATTCCACTTCTTCTCTTGATGTTCGTAGTGTTTCTAACTCAGCCCGCGTATAATTTCTGGTTGGCAAGACAGCGGTATGAGTATAAATATAAGGCTACTCTTGTTTTTTCGGTTATTAACGCGATAGTATCGCCTGCGGTTGCTATTATTTGTATTCTACGTTTCAAAGAGAATCCAATATATGCACGCTTGTTCGGCGCAGAAGGTGCGTTAGTCCTTATTTACTTAGTGTTCTATATCTATCAGTGGCGGAAGAGCAAGCATCAAATCAAGATCGATTATTGGAAATATGCCATCTCTTTCAATGTCGCGTTAATACCACACTATCTATCGACTTACCTAATTGGTAATTCAAATAAGATACTAATTCAATACCTTGTGAGTGATAGTGCCGCCGCATACTACAGCGTTGCATACTCTGTTGCCACTGTTGTCACAATCATTTGGTCCGCTGCCAATGCTTCGCTTATACCATTCACCTATGAGAACTGTGAAAAGAAGAATTATCAAGCAATATCGAAGGTTACCCTGCCAATCTTAACCTTCTTTGCTTTTGCGTGCATCTTCATTATCCTTCTTGCACCAGAGCTAGTTGCAATTATGGCAACAAAAGACTACAGAGAAGCAATCTATGTTATACCGCCTATCGTTGGAGGCGTGTTTTTTCAAGTGCAGTATTATATGTACGCAAATGTTCTATACTACTTGAAAAAACCAAAATATGTAATGATAGGAAGCGTAACAGCGACAGTTCTAAATGTTGGGTTAAATTACCTTCTAATATCACGATACGGTTATATGGTAGCGGGCTATACAACCGCTGCTTGCTACCTTATTCAAGCGGCGATAGATTTTTTTGCGATGCGAAAGGTAGTTGGTCAAAGTATTTATAACATGAAGTATGTCGGAGTACTATCTGCGGGATTAGTGTTTATTGCAATATTTAGTAATCTGACATATGGTTTATCATGGTTGCGATATATAGTAGCGATAGGTATTCTCACAATTGGATTCATCTTTAGAAACCGTATTCTTAGCATGTTTACTGCCTTTAAAACAGAGAAGGAAGAAACCAATGAAACTTGATTTTTTGAAACGCTTTGACTTTTTTTCGGGAGTGCCTGATTCCTTGCTTTCTCCTGTATGCTCGTATCTTATATCAACGTATGGTATTGGAAAGCAACATATCATTGCCGCTAATGAGGGCAATGCCGTGGCGCTTGCCGCCGGTTATTACTTGGCTACAGGAGCCGTTCCTGTAGTTTATATGCAGAATTCCGGAGAGGGTAATATCATCAATCCTGTTGCTTCTCTTATGAACGATAAAGTTTACGGTATCCCTTGCGTGTTTCTTGTCGGCTGGCGTGGAGAACCGGGTGTTCACGATGAGCCTCAGCACGTGTATCAGGGCGAGGTCACGATCAAGCTACTCGAAGACATGGATATTGCCACAATGATTATCAGCAAAGAGACGAAGGAAGCTGAAGTGGAGGCACAGCTTGACGCTTGGAGAGAGTTGCTGGCTTCCGGCAAGCAGGTGGCGTTCGTTGTCAAGAAAGGCGCGTTGGAGTTCGATGGAAAGGTTCAGTACAAGAACAACAACTCAATGTCACGGGAGGAAATCATAAAGCACATTGTCTCTGTGACTGGTGAAGACCCGATTGTCAGCACTACCGGCAAGGCAAGCCGTGAGCTATTCGAGATTCGGGAGAGCGAGGGTAGCGGTCACGAGCACGATTTCCTGACTGTTGGCTCCATGGGTCACAGTTCCTCAATCGCACTCGGAATTGCTCTCCAGAAGCCAGAGAAGAAGGTATGGATTATCGATGGTGATGGTGCCGCTTTGATGCACATGGGTGCGATGGCGGTTATTGGCAGTAATAAACCGAGTAATCTGGTCCACGTCGTCATCGATAACGAAGCGCATGAATCGGTCGGTGGAATGCCCACAGTAGCCGGAAAGATTGACTTGGTTGGCATTGCCAAAGCCTGTGGTTATCCGAAAGCAACGAGTGTTGATAGCTTTGAAGCCTTGGACGATGCTTTGAGAGCTGCGAAGAACAGTAATAGCTTAACGTTCGTCGCAGTTAAGGCTTCTATTGGTGCACGAGATGATCTGGGCAGACCTACTACGACAGCGAAAGAAAACAAGGAAGCCTTTATGAATGAACTCTCAGAGTAATGAGCATATATCTATGGCAACGAAAAACTCTATTGTGTGAGGTTGACAAAAGATTATTAACAAACAACAATTCCATCCATCTTCCATAATAAAACCCTAATGATTACCGGTGGTTCGGGTAACTTCGGCACAACTAATTTTACAAATTTCTGAACTCCGACATCGGCGAAATCCATATAATCAGCCGAGATGAGTTCAAGCACGAAATGCTAAGACACAGCTTACAGTGTTAGAATCCGGGAATTTTAAGGGGGTGCGGACGAAAAGTTGGATTTGTTTAGGCGGTTAATCCGAACTTCTTCCTGTAGTAGTCAAGAGGACTGAGACATCCTAAGGAGACCTTGATCCTCTTCTCATTATACCAATGAAGACAGGCATCTAGGATCCGAACGAATCCTTCTAGAGATACTCCAATCCATTTATGATTGCAGAACATCTCATTTTCCAGTCTTCCGAAAAAACCTTCGCACGCGGAATTGTCCGGGGAACAAGCTTTCTTCGACATTGGCCTTGTCAGCCCTGAAGTATCCATAATCTCAATCCAGCTGTTTGTCCTGTAATGAAATCTTCTGTCACTATGGACAGCCCCAGTTCATGCGTCATCCTTCTCGGAGAGCAGTTTCCCGGAATCCTTCAGATGCTGATGGTATCCATGGTATCTGTTGTTCTCTCTGAAAGCGTTCTGGATTTCTGAGCGCCAGGCATCATACTTATCCAGTTTCATGGCTGCAGCATGATACCAGTAACCCCTTTGGGCCATGGCTAAGGTTTGGGGCGGATCCTTCGACTGGTAGTGACCCCTGAGGGCATCAATCACCATGGCCTTTTCCCTGTGAGTGCGGATTGACGCCCTTTCCTTTTTGCCGCCTTGAGGAGAACAGCATGTCAGAGACGCGGTTTCTTGACTTCTTGCCGCAAGGCTTCTGCCTCTCTCTCTTGAGGCTGCCAATCTCTTCAGAAGGCTCTGTATCTTTCTCCATATCATAATCCTCACCAAGGAATCGGTTCTTCCAGGAGTATAGTGCGGACCTTCGTACTTTGGGCTTCTTCGCAACCGCTTCTGCCGGGTTGTTCCGTACACAAAAGTCAAGGACTGCGGCTTCCTTTTGTCCTTCGGGGTATTGGCTGTTTCCTGTCATTCCATGCCTAGGCTTGTGCCTGTATCCGTTATCTCGATACTCGTGGAACCACTTTCTGGGTGTTCATCTATTGGGATAGCCCGGTTCTCTCATTACAGGAGAGGCTCTCCTTCCGTACTTCAAATACAATGCAACCGCTTTCTTTTTTCTGATCTTCGCTGTTCATCCAAAATCTCCTTCACCAAAACTGGTCCAAGATTTTGTCCGCATCCCTCCTTGGGGCTGTTTTCAACTATCCCAACACTGGACGTATCGTTATAATGCAATGAGTAACATGTCCTTTTCTTATGCTGATGCAACTGATGATTTCTCGGGAGATAAAGGAACTACCAACAAATAAAAAGAATATGTTTAAAACTTATATTGAGATGGATAGATGTTGTGAATGGAATTGAATGATTGATATAATACCCAGGATATGAAGGGGATGCTATGGATTTTTCAAATAAGACTCTTTTGATCACCGGAGGCACAGGTTCCTTCGGTCATGCTGTCCTTAATCGGTTTTTGGATACGGACATCGCGGAGATACGTATCTTTTCCCGGGATGAGAAGAAGCAGGACGACATGCGCCATGAGTACAACAATGACAAGATCAAGTACTACATCGGCGATGTGAGGGACTACCGCTCGATACGGGATGCCCTGAACGGGGTGGACTATGTGTTCAGCGCGGCAGCGCTGAAGCAGGTGCCTTCCTGCGAGTTCTTCCCCGTTGAGGCGGTGAAGACCAATGTCTTGGGGACGGACAACGTGCTGTCTGCCTGCATAGACATCGGGGTGAAGAAGGTGGTTTGCCTCTCGACCGACAAGGCTGCGTACCCGATCAACGCCATGGGCATCTCCAAGGCGATGATGGAGAAGGTGTTCATCGCCAAGTCGAGGACAGTCGATCCTTCGAAGACATTGATTTGCGGTACCAGGTACGGGAATGTCATGTGCTCACGGGGATCCGTGATCCCTCTCTGGATCGACCAGATCAAGCAGAAGAAACCCATTACGGTCACCGAACCTAATATGACGAGGTTCATAATGAGCCTTGAAGAAGCGGTTAATCTGGTACTTTACGCCTTTGAGCATGGCAACGCAGGGGACATTCTGGTACAGAAGGCTCCTGCCTGCACCATCGGCGACCAGGCTGAGGCTGTCCGGGAGTTGTTCGGTTCGGACGACGAGGTCAAGCAGATTGGCATCAGGCACGGGGAGAAGATGTATGAGACGTTGCTGACCAACGAGGAATGCTCCAGAGCCGAGGACATGGGTGGCTTCTACCGGGTGCCTGCGGACAACAGGGACCTGAACTACGACAAGTACTTTGTGACGGGGAACAGGAAGCGGGCCACGTTGACCGAGTTCAACTCGAACAACACGAGGCGGTTGACGATTCCGGAGATCAAGGAGACGTTGCTGAGGCTTCCCTTCATCCAGGATGAGCTGAGGAAGTGGGAAGAAGAGAAAAATCAATAAAAAGAGATTTTTTAATTGATTAATTCTTTTGGAATGGCACCTTTGGTGGTATCATGATTGACACTGCCGGAGGTGCTTTTTTTGCATCTTGGAAGTGGAGTTGTTGTGGGTTGGGACATCCTTCTTCTGAGGAAAGCATAGGAGAGAAAATGGAAGAGATTGAAAGAAACCAAGATCAGGATATTAAAGAACTCAGAATTAAAATTAGGAAGTACTTGGAACTGGACAATGTCTCGGTTCTTGCTGGTGCCGGTACAAGTTGGCACTTGGGGACTCCAGTTATACGCACAATTCCTGAAGAATTGAAAGAAGAATTGCTGATTGTAATCAACAGATACTTTATTGATAAGGAAAACGATTCTTTTGAAGATTTATTCAATTGCCTTCAAGCGGATAGATATTTAAAGCAAAAGAAAGAGGGGAAAGACACAGTAATCTTGAATTCTATACGTGTTATGCAACGGTGGCTTTACGAGAATTGTGATGTAAATACTTCAATTATTCCAGAAAAAAATGAAGATGTGAAAAATCACCTTGTCCTGAATAGGTTTTATTACCATGAAATGTTGATCAAGAAACTGTTGCAAAGGCCAACCAACTTAAAAAGGGTTAATTTGTTCACTACGAATTATGACATGGCTTTTGATTATGCGCTTGATGACTTAGGCGTACAATACATCAATGGTTTCAGTGGAGTGCATCACAGGTTTTTTCGTCCTGAAGTGTATGATTATGATTTGTACTATCCTGGTCAGAGTGTTTCCGGAAAAGTCCATCGAGCAGAGAACGTAGTCAGGTATTATAAGTTGCATGGCTCGTTGTCTTGGGAAAGCACAAAACCTTCACTTGACAATCCATATGGTATCCAAGAATTGTCTTTGGAAAAAAAATGGAATGAATCAGGTGAAAATGATTTGATGATTTATCCTTGTGTAAGCAAGAAATCATTTGCCCTAGATCTTCCTTATTCTGAATTGTTCAGACACTTCGCACAGGCAATCACCCAGCCACAATCGGTGTTATTTTGTTTGGGGTATTCATTTTATGACGAACATATTAACGATATAATTTATCAAGCATTGTCGATTCCTTCTTTTACTCTCATCATTGCCAATTATTCTGAAGGGGAGAATCCTAATATAAAAAAACTCAAAGACTTGAAAGATCCCAGAATAATCGTTGTGGAAAAAAATGATAATTTGAAAAAGCCACTGACAACGTTTTGTAGTTTTGTAGAGGATGCCCTTCCCAATTTATATGAGGAAAATGAAAAGGAATACATTCAATCGACCATGAATAAACTATGCTTCATAAATAAAGATGATATTATTCCTAATAGGGAAAAATAAAATGGAAAATTCTGATCGAACCATTGGGCGAGTCCTTTCTGTTGATAACTTTCGCGTCTTTATAAAGATTGATGATGAAATCCGTGGAGCTTACAAAAGCGGATACCTTGATATTTATGAGATAGCAAGGATCAATTCCTATTTGATTATTCCTGTAGGTCCTGATCGTATTGTTGCCTTAATCACTCGTGTTACAATGAAAGAAGACATTGAGTTTGACAAGACGTCTGTGAGTATTTTGCTCCCAACTCCTTCACGATACGTTTCAGCAACAATGTTGGGAACGATAATCAATGAGAGAGATAAAGAATTTTTTAAGCAAGGAGTATATAATTATCCCTCTCTTGATAACCCGGTTTGGTATGTCACAAGGAAAGATTTGGATCAAATTTTTGATGTCAAAAAAGATAATCAAAAAATTGATTATGAGAGGGATTTTTATTTGCCAATCGGGACTTCGCCTGCTTTTACAAATTACGAGGTGAAGATTTGTCCAGATCAATTCTTTGTTAAGCATGCTGCTATACTTGGAAACACTGGTTCGGGGAAATCATGCACTCTTACTTCCATCTTTCGAAGCTTATTTCGGTTCGATTTTGGAAAAGGACAGAAACTGAAGAATGCCCATATCATCATCTTTGATACCAATGGAGAATACAAAGACGCTTTTAGTAGTAGCAAAGATAGGGATATCAGCCAAAAAGATAAGGATGAGCTTTCTTTGATAAACGCTTACTATTATGGTGGAGAGAATGAAGTAAAAGTCCCTTATTGGTATATGAATTGGAATGAACTGAAAGCTTTGGTAAAGCCAAGTGAAGGATCTCAGGCTCCAGTCCTGAACAGGGCAATTGGGCTTGCTAAAAATAAGATTAAATCTAAAGAACAATTATTCATACCTGGTTATATGGAAGAGGAAGTAAACCAACTCTTGACTTCGAAAACTGAAGACATCAAGAAAAGAACATGGGATGCAGGAAAAAGTTGGTTGTATATTGAAGACAACGAGATTAAAAAGTTAGGGCAAGCGGTATCTGAGTATGATTGCAAATTGGGAAATTCAATTGTTAAACTATCAAAAGGAAATTGTTTTAATGATGAGATAAAACAAATACCAATAAGAAAAGAAATTCAGGATAGTTATAATGATTATAGAAACAGAATTAGTATTCAAGAAATTTTCGCAGAAGTAAATATTGATTATCCAACATATTATGAATACCAAGAACTTTGCTCAGTATTTATTGATAAGGCAATTAGCTTAGAGGGTGGCAACAGCAATAAGATTCAAGAATACCTTTCAACATTACGGTTGAGAATGAATAGTTTTCTTAATGACAAAAGGATAGCTCTACCTTTGATGTTGAAAAATAAAGAAAAAATTGAAGATGAGGTTCTACCACAGTTTTTAGCCTTTATTTTAGGTGACTTTAATGCATTGTATAAAGTTCAAACACATGAGAAAAACTTTATTGATGAATATAATGACAGGAATGCACCTTCTGATAAGAATCGGACGTGCCAGATATCGATAATCGATGTCTCCCAATTGCCTTTTGATGTGTTGGAAGTCATTACTGCTTTGTTAGGCAGGTTGATTTTAGAATTTGTTGCGAATTTTGTTCCTATAGAGCGAGGGAAGCATCCAATAGCGATAGTATTGGAAGAGGCGCAGAATTACATTGCAGAAGATTCTGATTCAGTGTCAAAGAGAGTCTTCGAACGTATCGCTCGTGAAGGTCGGAAGTATGGGATATCGCTTATAGTTTCAAGTCAAAGACCATCAGAATTGTCAAAAACTGTTTTGTCCCAATGCAATTCATTTATCATTCATAGGTTACAAAATCCAGATGATCAGAAATACGTTCGAGAAATTGTTTCTAGCGCGAACGCTGACCTTTTGGATCAATTACCAGTAATTCCTCAGCAACATGCAATCATTACAGGAGACTGTGTAAAAACTCCTGTCCAAGTAAGAATCAATACAGTAAATCCAACACCTAATAGCCATAATCCCCAATTTGTTGAAAAATGGCTAAGTACTGATGCAAAGATACCCTATGAAATAACCTGTACTAGATGGTTGGGGAATTCTAATTCATCAGAAAACAATACCCTCCAGGAAAGGGAAGAGGAAAAGATAACATGAACATATTGGTGACTGGGGCGAAGGGTTTCGTGGGAAAGAATCTTGTTGAGAACCTGAAGACAATATCAGATGGAAGGAACAAGCTGTTTCCGTCATTACTAGGTAGCATAATCTACGAGTACGATATTGATACTGATCCTGCACTATTGGATGGGTATTGCACCTCGTGTGACTTTGTCTTCAACCTTGCGGGTGTCAACAGGCCGAAAGAGAATTCCGAATTCATGGCTGGGAACTTCGGTTTTGCATCAACGCTTCTGGATACATTGAAGAGGCATGGGAACAAGTGTCCTGTCATGCTTTCCTCATCGATTCAGGCTTCACTGATAGGCCGTTATGGACAGAGTGATTATGGAAAATCCAAACTGGCAGGGGAGGAGCTGTTCTTCAAATACTCGGTCGAGACTGGCGCTCCCGTTTTGGTCTATAGGTTTCCCAACCTTTTTGGCAAGTGGTGCAGGCCCAACTACAACAGCGCTGTAGCCACCTTCTGCAACAACATAGCCAACGATCTTCCCATCACGGTGAGTGATCCTTCTGTTGAGCTGGAACTCCTTTATATCGATGACCTGGTGGACGAGATGATCCAAGCCTTGCTTGGAAAGGCTCATCATTGTAACTATGATGGATTGTCCCCAATAGAATCGTCTGAGGGAAGATACTGCTATGTCCCGGTATCCCACAAAGTGACGCTTGGCAGGATTGTTGAGTTGCTTCATGCCTTCAAGGAGCAGCCTGCCACCTTGATGATGCCATCAATAGCATCGGGGTCTTTTGAGAAGAAACTGTATTCGACCTATCTGTCATATCTTCCGCCAAGTGCTGTTGCCTTTCCCTTGAAGATGAATGTCGATGACAGGGGATCTTTCACGGAACTTCTCAAGACAGCTTCTTGTGGACAGGTGTCTGTTAACATCAGCAAGCCGGGCATCACCAAGGGACAGCACTGGCATAACAGCAAGTGGGAGTTCTTCATCGTGGTGTCTGGCCATGGTTTGATACAGGAAAGGAGGATAGGCTCTGATGAGGTCTTGGACTTTGAGGTGTCGGGGGAAAGGATTGAGGCGGTACATATGCTTCCGGGGTATACCCATAACATCACCAACCTGTCGGATACGGAGGACCTGGTGACGGTCATGTGGGCAAACGAGCCGTTTGATCCGAAGCGGCCGGACACGTTCGCGGAGAAGGTTGAATAAGGGAATGGAAGAGAAGAATTTTCAAACTGATAATTCATTGATGAAGCATATGCGAGGCAATGGAATACAGATGAATGGGTCGAAGCAAAAGATACGGTTAAAAACCATTGGATATTACCATGGTTATAAGGGATACCGTTTCTTTAGGAAAAGAGAGAACCTCATTCAGTACGAGTTTTTTGCTCAGCTTGATGCGGTAATTGCTTTTGATGAAAGCTTGAAATCGCTTCTTGATAGCCCTTTGATGCAACGGGAAACTGCCATCAAGAGTTACGTGATATAATCAGGAAAATTCACTCCAGTCTGGTTAATGAGTTGAAGAAATTGAAGCAGAGGATGCAAAATCGTCTTTATCAGCAGATTACACAAGGATTTACAAAGGATAAACGTGAAGGGATAAAGGCTTATATATGGAAATAAAAAAGGAATCTACACGAGATTCCTTGTATTCGTAAAGTCTGCCGAAACGATTGCTTTACGTCAATTACGACTGTATGGTAATAAAAAAGTAAAAAGTGCAAATGAATTTGAGGTTAAACGAGAACATGAAGACAGATTATTCGAATGTGAAATTCCAGGACAATGGCAAGTTGAAGCTACTCATCATCGTGGGCACCAGGCCGGAGATCATCCGGCTTTCTGCGGTGATTACAAAGTGCAGGGAGTACTTCGACGTGCTCCTTGCCCACACGGGGCAGAACTACGACTACAACCTGAACGGTGTGTTCTTCAAGGATCTCAAGCTCGCCGACCCTGAGGTGTACATGGATGCGGTGGGGGACGACCTTGGTTCTACTGTGGGCAACATCATCAACTGCAGCTACAAGCTCATGGCTGCGGTGAAACCTGATGCCATGCTGATCCTTGGTGACACCAACAGCTGTCTTTCCGCCATTCCAGCGAAGAGACTTCATATACCCATCTTCCACATGGAGGCGGGGAACCGGTGCAAGGACGAGTGTTTGCCGGAGGAGACCAACCGGAGGATCGTGGACATCATCAGCGATGTGAACATGGCTTACTCGGAGCATGCGAGGAGGTATTTGGCGGAGTGCGGCCTGCCGAAGGAGAGGACGTATGTGACGGGATCCCCCATGGCGGAAGTGCTTCATGCCAACCTGCAAGAGATTGAGTCGTCTGATATCCATCACCGCCTAGGGCTGGAGAAGGGCAAGTACATCCTTCTCTCCGCCCACAGGGAGGAGAACATCGACACGGAGAAGAACTTCAACTCTTTGTTCAATGCCATAAACAAGATGGCGGAGAAGTATGACATGCCCATCCTGTATTCCTGTCATCCCAGGAGCAGGAACAGGCTGAAGGCCTCCGGTTTTGTCTTGGATAAGAGGGTCATCCAGCATGAGCCTCTTGGGTTCCACGACTACAACTGCCTGCAGATGAACGCCTTCTGCGTCGTCAGCGATTCCGGCACCCTGCCGGAGGAGAGCAGTTTCTTTACCTCGATCGGCCATCCATTCCCGGCGGTCTGCATCAGGACGTCTACGGAGAGGCCGGAGGCGCTGGACAAGGGGTGCTTCATCTTGGCGGGGATCGATGAGAAGTCTCTGCTTCAGGCTGTTGACACTGCCATCACCATGAATGCTCATGGGGATTATGGGATTCCTGTGCCGGACTACACTGACACCAATGTATCAACGAAGGTTGTAAAGATAATCCAGTCATACACAGGGGTAATTGATAGATTCGTATGGAGAAAAGATCAATGAAAATACTTATTACAGGTGTGGCAGGCTTCGTCGGCAGAAACCTTGTAGAGAATCTCAAGAATACCTGCGACGGTAAGAACCGCACTCGCCCTGAATTGTATATTGGTGAAATCTACGAGTACGACATGGCTTCCACGCCGGAACAACTAGCGTGAACCGTCCGAAAGATCCGGCAGAGTTTAAGTCTGGCAACTCCGGCTTTGCCTCCACGCAAACATGATAACAAGGCGACCGTTGTGCTTTCTAGTTCCATCTATGCAACGCTGCAAGGCAGATTCGGAACATCTGAGTATGCTTATCTAAAAAGCCGGGGAAGACTTGTTCTTTACCTATGCCGAAGAAACTGGCGCGAAGGTGCTCGTTTATCGGTTCCCGAACCTGGTGGGCACATGGGTTAAGCCGAATTATAACAGTGCGGTTGGGACGTTCTGCAATAACATCGCCAACGACCCTTCGGTTGAGTTGGAGATGTCCTTTATTGATGACTAAGTCGAGAAAATGTTCGACGCGCTTGAAGGCAAGGAACATCACTGCGAGTTTGACGGGTTGAATGCCGTGATGTGTAGCGATGGCAAGTACTGTGCCACGCCTGTGACCCACAAGGCAACGCTCGGCTACAGCGTCGAATGCCTAACTAGATTTCATGACCCGCCGCAGACATTAATAAGGCTCAATGCAGAAACCTGGGGGATGAGGAAAATGTAAAAAGTCAATAGTCCCAAAAAAAATCAGCTTGGGAATCCATCCATCAATCGCCAAGGACATCGACAGGCGTCGTCTGGAGAACATGCCCTTCCTCACGCATCCGCCAATGGCCAGGTACATTGGAATAGATGAGTTCCTGCATCACAAGGGACACCGCTATGCTACAGTCGTCACAGACCTAGGGCGAAGGACTGTCATCTCCCTGGAGGCTGGCGAGAGGAAGGAGCGGGCAGAGGCATGACAGGCGGGGATACGAGCCGCTTAAGGGCTCCAGGTACCTTGTCCTGACATCAAGGCAGAAGTTGCACGGCAGGGAGAAGGAGGCTGTCGAGAACAACAGGCGCCTTCACGATGGCTATGCTGCAAGGGGCCTGTCCATCCCCCCTGGCGAGAGGCTGATGAGAACGGGACGTGAGCGAAGGCTTGGCGACCTGCTTGCCGCCAAATCCGACCTGAATGTGGCATACACAATGCTTGACCAGTTCGGGTATGCCTATGACGTAACCTCGCAGGATGTGATGTCCAGGGGGCTTGCCGACTGGTACAGGCTGGCAAGGCAGAGCAAGGTGCCTGAGATAATCAGGTTCGCTGATACCATACGCTCCCATGAGGGTGGACTGGTGAACCGTGTCATGCACAAGATCTCAAGCGGCGTGGTGGAGGGCATCAACAACATGATCAAGACACTGAGAAGGAAATCCTATGGTTTCAGGGACACTGAATACTTCTTCCTCAAAATCATGTTCGAAAGCCACATGCCCAGGTTTGGCTATGTATCCCACAAGATTCTGTCTTGAACCCTTTTTCTAGTGCTGTGAAGAAAGAATTTAAAATATTTCCGGGAATTGATTTAACACCATTAAGATGGAATGTATTGGATTGCACCGATGAGTTAAAAAACATCTTGCATACCTATAAAATGTAAGATGTTAATAATTCTTTACACCCAAATGGGTGGTACGGACGAAAAGTTGGACTTGTTTAGGCAGTTAATCCGAGCTTCTTCCTGTAGTCAAGAGGACTGAGACCTCCTAAGGAGACCTCATTATACCAATGAAGATAGAGGCGGTCTCCAAGAGAAATGAGACTGGTGGCAAGTGGCCGGTTCAGAAACGATGCCGTGGAGTACCTCAAGAACTATAGGCGGGTTTTCACAGAGAAAGACTTCTCTTGTATTATCATTCACCTTGCAAAAGCCGGTTGGTAATACTAGAAAAGAAATCTGCATTCCAAAGACCAAGGTTCCTCCGATCGTTTGCATTTATAAAACGATACACGTCTTCTTTTGCACTAATAAAATCAACAGCAGCGAACTTCTCACAGAGCAAGGATTTTAGTCTGTCTATAGTCAGTTTCTCTTCTGTATTCCATTTTTCGGATTGTTCCAGTCTATTCTGGAGATGTTTCAGATTAACTTTACATCCCTTTCTTAAATACCAGATGAAATCGAAGTAATCTCTTCCCTTTACTCGATTGTTATACTCACGGCAGAGGACTGCATGGATTTTTCCAGAAAAGAGGGAAGGCAAATCATACAATTTGACCCTGAAAATATCGGGAGATACCGCATAAACATATTGATATCCTGCTCCTAAAGGCGGATTGGTATCTATTTCAAATGCAATTTTCACGAGAGAATTGGGATTTAGGCCATAAGTTGCGCTATCGTTAGAAGTTATTTCAAGTATATTCTGAACTGTATTCCCCTTAAAGAAAGCTGATTGGACTGCACTTTCTTTTGCTTTTTCTTTAACTTTCACCCTAAGTGAGAAATTATAAGCTTCCAGTTCTTTTTCAACATATGGTAGATACGCAGACAAATCATACTCAGAATCGGGACCGTCCAATGAAAAATCCAGATCTTCACTGTAGCGAGGAAGTCCATAAAAGATTCGCAAGGCAGTACCGCCATAGAAGGCTGCTTTGGTAAAGAAATCGCTTCTGGATAGCCCTTGCAGTGCTACTTCCTGAACTATCTCCTTTAAGGCGTTCTCATAGTCTTCACTGGTTTTACATTGATATTTTTCCATCATCAATTGGATGGCGTCATTCATTACAGTCCCTCCTTGTCAATATATTTCAACAACTGGTACAAATTCGTTTTCCTATACAGAGGAGCGATTCTTCTTATCTTTGAAAAATCTAGTTCATGGAACATCTCCTTATCAAAACGCATCCCATCAAATAGATATTCCCTGAAATCCTTTATCCCTCTTATGGGGGATGCAGAACAGAGAAAATCACATAAGGCCTTTTCCTTTGAAGCAATGAGAAAACCCCTTTTGCCGAATAAGGCTTGAGTGTAATAGTAGGGATAGACCTCTTTCGGGATATCTTTATACCTGAAAGTCCCATAGCAGTTCTCAATCTCCGTTTTTTGATTTTTGCAGAAAGTTGCGGATGTATATATTCTTACTCTATCAGGTATCATAGAGTAATACCAAAGGGCGTATTCAAAAGAAAGATAAGAAGGTGCAACTATTTCATGGGCAAGGACATAACCAGGTACAGTCGGATCAGTTTCATAAAGGCCTCTTTTTAAAGGAAAAACCTTTTTCTTTCTCACTTCAGACTGAATCTTATGATAGGGATCTTTATACATTCTGTTTTCGAAAAGGAGTTGCTCTGACGATACAAACATGTTGATTTTCTCCACTTACTGGTAATTATTCTCCATTATCTACCAAAAATCAACAATACTTACGAGATATCATACAAGATTTTCGTTTCTAACGAGATATTGTTCTAGGTCATCAAATAGGAAACTTGAACAGGAATCATACTTTTTCTTGAAGTTTGATTTCTAGCTCTATCGCGGCCGGATACTATGTGAACCACTTGAGCCGAGTGAAATCTGAGCCATTTAGCCGGCTAAAAATTGAGCCACCCAGCGATGTACATCAATCGAATGGTGTACCCTTCAACAAATCAAGTTTTTCCTTAAGACGGTAACTTGGACCGTTACTAGTAATAATGCTGTGATGAACCAGTTTGTCAACGGCTTCTGCCGCAGGTTGCTGTGGCCATTGGAAAGGCCACGGAGACCGTGATATCTAGGATCTTCGAGCCCCTCCAAGTCAAGGGACAGGGCTTCAATTCAGCCCTGTCCGTACTTCGTCTGTCAAAGAAATACGGACAGGCACGACTTGAGAATGCCTGCCAGCTTGCCATTGCCACAGCATACTCACCTCGCTACAGGAATCTTAATGCCATCCTGCTTTCCAATCAAGATGAGGAGGATTATAAAAGGCGCATGGCTGAAGCCATGAATACCGATGGCCTGCTGCGCGGCCCTGAGTACTACAAGAGACTGGAGGAGGAGCACGAATGCTGATCTGTGAATCCACCAGGCGTCAAATACGGGAAATGAAGCTCAATGATATGATTGATATCGTTGAAAGACAGGAGAGCATGACAGAATTCATGAGCATGCCGTTCATTGAGAGGCCCGATTTCGTAATCCAGGCCTTGTATGAATCCAAGCAGCGGGAAAAGATCGTCAGACTGCGCCATCGTGCTCGTCTTAAGTTCCCGAACGCGAATATCAATGCCATTTACTATCAGGATCGCGGGCTTGACAGAAACCAGATACTGAATCTCACTTCCGTGGCCTTCCTTGGAGAGCATAACCGCGTTCTTTTCAAAGGTCCCACTGGTTCTGGGAAAACCTTCCTGGCATGTGCCATGGCTAATGCTGCTGCTGTCTTCGGCTGGAACTCTTCTATGAACTTTTGTATCAGTTCCTGCCTTTCCTTTGTCTGCTCGTTCTTCTTAACCATGAAAAGCACCTAAGCATTGCTATTGTACTATGTCTAAGTGTTTCGGTCAGAATTTACACAAAACTATAGCTACCTATTCTTTCTACCTGCCTTGACAAAGGGGCCAGTGCAGGAAATGACGCATCGGAGTCGGTCTACGATAGCCATGGATTACTGTTTATTTAGCACCTAGTAGGTTGCAATTTAAATAAAACTATTAGCAAAGCGAATAAAAAGTTGGTTTTTCTTTGGAAATAGATTATCATATCTTTAGGAGGCTAGGTATGGCACAAGTGACTTTCAGTGTGAGAATGGATGATGATTTGAAAAGATCTTTTGATTCCCTATGCAATGACTTCGGTATGAATGCGACCACGGCTTTCAATATCTTTGCGAGGGCGGTTGTCCGTGAACGGAGGATTCCTTTTGATATTCAGGCATCCGCATCTGAACAAAACAGGGAAGAAGGGAGAAAAGCTTTCTACGCCCTTCGTCAAACTGCCAGGGAAAACGGTCTTCAGAACATGACCCTTGACGAAATCAATGAAGAGATTAAGCTTTCACAAAGTGAACGAGATCTCAAATGAGTTGTCATGCTGTAATTGATACGAACGTTCTTGTTTCAGCATTGCTGGCAAAGCATGAAGACTCGGCGACTGTTTTGGTGGTTGATGGAATCTTCTCCGGGGAAGTGATACCTGTACTGAGCAAACAAATTTTCGATGAGTACCATGAAGTTCTCAGAAGAAAAAAGTTCAACTTTCCAGAAAACCAGATAGAGATATTGCTTCGAACTATCCTGAAATGTGGAGTGGTCGTGGAGCCGACAGCTTCCGGTGAGATCATTCCTGACATCAAGGATTTACCTTTCTATGAGGTTGTGATGAGTACTCAGGACAAACATACGCATCTTGTAACGGGAAACATGAAGCATTATCCTCAAAAACCATTCATCGTAACTCCAAGCCAATTCTTGGAAATCCTCAGGCAATAGACTCAGTGGATTCGTTCATTAATGGCATCTCAGAAATGGGAAATTCTCAATGAGATTCATATCAAGCTTGTTCCATGAGCTCGTTCTGCTTCCTTTTTCGGAGGAAGCACTGCCGGCAAGAGCGTCAACGAACACCCAGTCATGCGGATGACTGCGGTTTACTCATGTGTGGGGATACTGGCTGAGGCCATAGCGGGCTTGCCGCTGCACCTTTGTCAATATGACGACAAGGGCTGTAAGCAAAAGGCGCTGGAGCATCCTTCCTGCCATCGGCTTCATGATGAGCCGAATCCGGAAATGCTTCATTTTCAGAGAGACTCTGATGACGCAGAAGATGAAAGTTGACCGTAACGGCAAGGGGCAGTTCTCCTACACATACACAAGAGGAAAAGACGAGGCACCTCTGTCATTCTGCTGTCGGAGGACGTGCTTCATATTCCCGGACTTGTTGGTTATTTGCCTATTGCGAGGGGCCAGGTTCTTTGCAAACGGGTGGTGTGCTGCTCCTGATGACCGATTCGCCATCCAGGGGATTGAGGGAGTCTTTGCTCAAATGACGGAGTCGTCCAGAAGAAAGTCCACCAACCCGATGTTTAGGATGCCGTCGTCATCATACCAGCGTTTCCCGATGTCTTTGCGAACGATGATTTTGGGGAAGGAATCGCCGGTGAGAGAAAACGGGCGAGCCTCGGTATTGCGTTTCTCCTCGGTCTCCATTGCGTATGCCGATTGGATATAGGTTCTTTTCCCGTTCCCGTTCACGACGAAATCAATCTCCCGGGGGATTCGGACGGAATTGCCGTTTTGATTACGTTCCCGTGAATAGACAACGCCGACATCCACTGCAAACCCACGGACGATAAGCTCGTTATAGAGGATGTTTTCCATGATATGTGTCATTTCCTGCTGACGGAAACCGATTCGGGCGTTTCTGAGTCCTATATCCTCACAGTAGTACTTGCAGGGCGAGTCAAAGTATGTTCTGCTTTTCACATCATATCGCTTGCCCACCGAAAAGAGGAACGCATCGGTCAGGTGACCGATATACGCCTTGATGGTGTTCTGTGATAGGGAAACACGCTCCCGTGATTTGATCGTATCGGTGATTTTTGTGGGGTTGGTGAGAGAGCCAATGGATGAGCAGAGTAAGTCAAGCACCTGTGACAGGATATCCTCACGCTCAATTCGCTTGCGTTCGACGATATCCTTTATGTAAACCTTGCTAATCAGCGATGTCAGATAGTTCATTTTAGCTGTGTCATTCGGTCTTGAAAGGATTAAAGGCATCCCACCAAAAAATGCATAAGAATCAAAGGCATCGTTTTTATCACCGCTGACAGCTGAGTAGTATTCGGAAAAGCTCAACGGGTGCATGCGCACCTCGTCGCTTCGGCCACGGAACTCTGTGAGAATATCGGTTGAGAGCATCCGCGAATTGCTCTCCGTCACGTAGACATCCACGTTGCTGAGTTCTCGAATGTCGTTGAGAGCGTCGTAAAAGGTGATCTTTTTCCCTTCGGGGTTGTAGGGATTGGGTACCTCATCGGACATCTGTATTCCATCGATGAAAAGATAGAACCGATCGTCCGTGCTCTGAACAAGATTTCTCACATGAGCAGAGAGTTCCAGCGGGTTGCGATAGCGGATATCCTTTGCCAGGTCAAGCTCTATTGAGATAATCTGGCTCTCTTTTATGCCTTGAGACAGGAGATGATTCTAAAACAGTGTGCGCAGCAGATAGGACTTTCCGCATCGGCGAATGCCAGTGATAACCTTGACCTGACCGCCCCACTGATAGGAGAGCAGTTGGTTAAGATATCGGTCTGTTTGATTTCCATAAAGCGTTCCTCTATGCTGAAAATTTCCGCCCATAACGGCTCTGATTTTCAGCGTGTAATGCAATTCGGCGGATAAGTCAATGCCTAAGGATATACTGCGCAGAATAGTATTGCCTGTTGCGGCGGAAATATTCAACAATAGTAATTTCCAAAAGTATAACCAGACATTCTTCTTGCGGAAAATCCCTGCGAACTCGAAAAGTGTACACCGAAGATTTCCTGAAGGAACTGCATCTCACCGAGGGACGAAACGGATGATAGTACTGACCATCAAATCTCATCCAGCCTGATTGAAATCGATAAGGCTGAAATCAGAAGGGGAGCACAGAGCGTTTTCAAAAGCCGAGGTTCAGATGAATACCGTTTCGGTTTTGTGTTCTGAACCGCGTTCAGTAGATGAGATTGTTGAAGTCTTAGGCTACAAATCACGTTCACCTGTGAGTAATAAGATTATCCAGCTCTTGATAGCCACGGGTTGTTGTATCAGAACAATACCTGACTGCCTTCAACGGCCCAACCTTACCATGTAACCGGAGAGAAAACCAGTCCAATCGACGGAGTAAGCCATGCCAGCCATTTCTGGCTGGCGAGACCGGAGTCAACGCTTACGGTTTCCTTGAATGCCTAGTCCTCAAATCAGGCCTTTCAAGGAAAAGAGTGAATGATGCAACCTGAACACGTCCCAGGATAGCCTGCTCCAAGGCAACATTGCCTATGACGGTTGGTCAATTCTCCGGTTGAAGTGGCATCTTACCGGTTTTTCATCAGTTCCAGGAGTATGGTCACCCACTGTGTATCAGGCTGTTGGCAAAGCCATTCATCTGACCCTAACACCATCAACCCATAATCTTACTTGTCGCCCCTATGTACCTCCTAGGGGAAGCTGAATGATTATATATCATTTGATAACAGTATGAGCATTAAACTCAGGAATAACACACGGTAACTTGAACACAATAAGAGTATATGTCTTGTTTTTGATAAAATTCGTGTAATAATTATTATTCAAACACTATACTGTGAAAAAGAGAGGAATTGAATGTTGCATGGTTATGCCACCAATAAAACCTCTGTTGGGGGGGAAACTCGTTGAATGCACAGGAGCCTGTCATTCTCATCAAGAAGGATGGGAGTTGGAAGGATTGCTCCCACCAAATAGTGAATGTTGAAAAGACGGTCTATGGAAAGGTGGCTGTGCAGTTCACTGGTAGTCCCAACACCTTTCTATACAATTCACAGAATGTGAAGGATGTCTCGAACAGGTCATCCGTTGAATGCATGAGCATTGAGTATGATGGAAAAGAACTTCAAGGTTTCAAGGAAGTGTTTGAGTATCCTGATGTGTCTCTCTACAGGATCATTTGGAAAGATGGAAAATACAAAGACATTCCGAAGGATGGAGCAATACTCCACCGTGACGTCCTGAAATCTCAAGGTTTGGCGTTTCATGTGATGGCCTATTATCGAGAGGTTGCGGCGATTATTGGGCAGCACTCTGAAGAAGATACGCAAAAGGATTTTCTTAAGAAACAGTATGGGAAACTGGAATACATCGATGACCAGTCGGTTCTGGCAACGATTCTGCAATCCACTCGACCAAGGCCTTTCCCGCTTTCCTCACGGTTCGTTTTCCCATTCGGGCTCAACAAAAGCCAGTATAAGGCGGTGGACAATGCATTTTCATCATCAGTGTCAATCATTGAGGGACCGCCTGGAACGGGGAAGACACAGACCATATTGACCATCATAGCCAATGCGATCATGCAGGGGAAACGCATTGCGGTTTGCTCCAACAACAATGAAGCGGTAAGGAATGTATATGAGAAACTTGAGGCGGCCGGATACGGCGGGGTTGTCGCCATGCTCGGTTGTGCGGAAAACGAAGCATCTTTTTTCTCGAAGCCCCATCCTGTACCTCTTTTCTCCCCGCAGAATGATGATGTCACAGGAGCCACCTATGACGAATACCTGGACTATGTCGTGAAGGTGCAAGATGCCATTGAGCGGGAAAATGCACTCGTTTCTGCTCTTGGCGCCCTCAAAAGGGAAGAGGAAGACTTTCTCAAGACCGAGTTTCCTTGTGGCGGAGAAGAGCATGCTGTTATATTCAGCAATCCTTCATTCTCCCCGCAGGAATGCCTTTCAGTGCTTTCAATCCTGCTTGACAGGAAGCCGATGAAGAAGTTTGGTTTGTGGTTCCGCCTGTACCTTTTTTTCGGATGCCGTATCGGCTGGAAGAGCACTGGGGAGCATCCTGATGTCTTCATCCGGCAACTCAAACGTTGTTACTACCAGGCAAAACAGAGTGAATATCGTAAGGAGCTTGAAGATTGCCGGAAAAAGATCGCCCAACATGATCTTCATGATGCCATGAAGAAAGTCTTGGATCATTCAAGGTGCATGCTTGATGTCACCTTGCAAAAGCGGATGGAAGCATGTGATGAGGAATTTGTGAAAGATGACTATAAGTACCGGTTCAATGAGTTCACCAAGCGTTTCCCTGTTGTCTTATCGTCAACATATAGCCTGAGGCGGACGTCAGGCAATGGGTTCCTTTATGATTTGCTGATCATGGATGAGGCTTCCCAGATAGGGCTTGACAGTGCGATCCTCGCCTTGTCTTGTGCAAGGAACCTCGTGGTTGTCGGAGACCAGTGGCAACTTCCACAGATCGATGATATCAATGTCGTATCCGATGACCGTTTGCAGAAGCAGTACTCGGTTCCGCAAGCTTTCCGGTACCATGGGAACAACATCCTTTCCTGTGTTGTGTCTGTCTATGGCCAAACGCTCCCCCATGTGATGCTTCGCGAGCATTATCGTTGCCAAAGGGACATCATCGCATTCTCCAACAAACGGTTTTACGGGAATAGACTGACGTGCCTGACCAAACCTTTGGATGGTGGTTGCCATTTGAGGATTATCCATACGGTTTCTGGAAACCATGCGAGGAAGAATCCGACTGGTTCGGGTTTGTATAATGAGCGGGAGATTGAGGAAGTCCTGAAATACGTCGCAGAGAAGAAAAACAACGAGGACATTGCGGTTATTGTTCCATACAGGTACCAAGTGGAAAAGCTTAGGAAAAGGGTACCTGATTGGGTGAAGGTGGACACCATCCACAAATTTCAGGGTAGAGAATGCGACGAGATCATTTTTTCCACGGTCGCCAACTCATCGGATGATTATGTTCTCAAGGAGGAAAGGATACAGAGTTTTGTCAACAACGAAGGACTTGTGAATGTTGCCATGACAAGGGCAAAACACTGTTTCACGTTGGTCACCTCAGACAAGATTTTCCATCAAGGCACAAGGGTCCTTGGGGATCTTGTCAGGTATATGCGTTACGAGACACATGCAGAAGAGAGAAGCGGGACGATACGCTCTGTGTTTGACTTGCTCTATGACGATTATGAGGCCGAAAGGGAGAAATACCTGACAGCAAAAGGAAATGGAGGATATCTGTCAGAAAAACTTGTTGCAGATATTCTTGACAGGGAATTTGCTTGTCCTGATTATGCTTCTTTCAGATACATCCAACACTTGTCGCTTTGCGATGCTTTGGTACTTGAGAAAAACCTTTTCACGAATGATGAATTCACCTATGTATCCAACCCTTGGACGCATGTGGATTTTGCCATCATCAATGTCTTTGACAAAAAGCCAGTACTACTCATCGAAGTTGATGGTATTTCATATCATGAACAGAATGATAGGCAGACAAGGCATGATGCGATGAAGGACAAAGCTGTAGCTTTGTCCCACATCAAACTCATCCGTTTACGCACAAACGGCAGCAATGAAAGCGAAACCATCCATGCAATTCTTCAGCAACAACTGGCAGGGGGACGCAGTGTTTGAGTTTGTGGTGGTTATTGTGGTCATTGTTTCAATGATGGCAATCACATCAAAGAAAAGCCATAATAAACAGAAGGAAAGGCAGGATCATCCTCAGGACAAGGAAATCCGTATGGGCCTTCCCGTCAATGCCAATCCAATTCCCAAGCGATACCATACTCCATCATATGAACCCTATCAGGTGATTCCAACGATAAGCTTGATGATCAAAGGTCATTACGTTGGGTTTTATGCGGATACACATACCTATGTTGTGGATGGGAAAAAGGTTCCAAGCGTGACGGGGCTCCTTGATGCCTATGCCAGAGTCGTTGGGTGGGATGACTATGCAGGCATACGTCCGGAGGTCCTCCGAAGTGCTGCGTTGAGAGGCACACGGCTTCATGAGATTATAGAGGAATATGAACGCACAGGTACGAATCCAGGATATCCAATCGAGCTTGAGAATTACATACGGCTGAAAAGCGAGCATGATTTCAAGGTCAAGAAAATGGAGCAAGTGTTGCTCCTGTTTGACGAAAAGAAGAAGCCGATATGTGCAGGACGCCTCGATCTTGTGCTTGATTATCAGGGGAATCGATGCATATGCGACATCAAAAGGACATCCCGCCTGTATCCGGAAAAGGTCAAGGCTCAATTGAATCTATACCGGATCGGGTACATGCAAAGTTATGAAGAGGATATCAGTGAACTCTATTGTTTGAGGTTGCGCGACAATCTTGCCCAATTCAAGCAATTTGAAATAGATATGGAGATAGCCAAGCGAATTGTGAAGGGTGTCGACATATCGGTGATTCGTAAAGAGAAATGCCGTGGAATTGAATGATTGGCTCAGACCTCCGCCGCTCAGCGTTTTGATTGTTGCATCTGTCAGGTTGAATTTCTGTTTGAAGCGATAAAAGGGATCATTCCTCCAAGGCTTCATCTCGGATGGGTTTTCATCTTTCCCGAGCCGTCTTCTTGGAGAAGTCGGTGCCTTTCAGCTGAAAACTTCGCATACCTTGTAGCATTAGAGAGTCAAATTCTCTGTAACTCTTGAGACTGCGGACGTTTTCTTGGACTTTGTTATGATGCGACACCAAGACCTCTACGATATGCAAAGGGGATCATCCCGCCAGTGGATATCTTCATTCTTTTTTCGTTGTACCATCGGATGTATCCGTCAGATGAAGTTCTCAATAGGGACTCCTCTCCAAGACCTCTTGGAGAAAGGACTCGTTTTTGAGCATGCCGAAGAACCCCTTGCATGCGGAGTTGTCGGGCGAGCATCCCTTCTTCGGCATCGAGCAGGTGAGTCCGGCACCATCCATTCTTCCGATCCAGCCCTGCCAACGGTAATGGCATCACCTCATCAGGTCTATCGTGTTGTCGGGCATGGCACCGACCAGCTCCGCACTCGGATCGCCGCTTTAGGATGAAGCCATCGAAACAGCCGGCGATGAGAGAGAGGTATTTCTTGATAATGTTGCCGTCTCTCCCCGGTAGGAGCGGTACATCCTCATCCTGACAAAGATGACGGACAACCCCTCCTCGCGTATGAGCCGTCTCACCACCTTCCCGGAAAGCATAATAGCCCCGCCTTCCGTAGCCACCGGTACCCATGCGATTCCCTGTTCTCGTGGAACAGGGACCGCAGCCTTGAGCGGACGCCCGCGTACTTGTCTTTCATCGCCGCTTCCGAGGCATGGCGATAGCCATTCTTCGAGATCCTCAGAACCGGGAGAATTTCTTCCAACCCATGACTTTTCCCTCAGGGCATCAATCACCAGTGCCTTTCCTTAGTTGGCCAGGCATTCCAGACTGATGCCCTTTGCTTTTTTAGCATCTCGGCCGCCGCCTTGATCTTTGCGTGATGTCTGCGTGCCTCACGCTCACGGTTCTCTTCCTTGAGCCTCGAGATTTCGCCCTTGCAGCGCGCCATTATGCCCTTCGCCACGCCGATGCCTGTGATGGTGTAGGGAATTCCTGCTTCTTGGCGGGGTTTTCTCTCTTTGTCGACGGACACCCGATGGAGACAAGTCGTGAGCCGGGGTAAAGCTCATCCATCTATGCTTTCAGGGCTTTCCTTGCTTGGGTATCCGAGAGACCCGCTGGTGAGCTCGTTCCAGATAGAAGGAGACCACCTCTTTCTTGTGGATGTCCGTGTACTTGGTCTTGATGTGCTTCCCTTTCAGCTTCCCGTCGCCTCGTACTCCTTGACCCATTGCCACGGCACATGGCGGTTGGGATAGTCAAGTCCTCGGATAACCATGCTCTTCCTTTTCCCGTGCTTGGGGTAAAGCGCCACCGCCTTTTTCCTTTGTTTCCATGTGTACATGACTCAACTTTTCCTTTTGATCCAAGTTTTGTCCGCACCCTCGATACTCTGGGGCAGTCCATTTGATGAGCGGCAAAAGCAGATTTTTTCGCAATGCAGATGGTTATGCTAACAAACTGGAACTAACTCTTTGGAACTTCGTTCCCCCACACAGTGAAGCGTTTTGTAAAGCAGTGGGAATTCGCATATAACCTGTCCTTGTACACCATTCGGCCACGTCTGTGAAATTGCAAGTTTATCCTTTGCAATCGCAGTCAAAGCTTATGCTCTGAGTTTGGCATAAAGAGCCATACAAAACCGCATCGATTCTGATCATGAGGAACCCATAACCCGTGTGCTATGATGCTGTCTGGAACAGAGGAAAGTCGTCATCTTTGTTGCGCGTTTGTGCGTAATGAGGAGGGTCTTGGGTGAACACGATCAACAATGAAAAAGCCTTGATAAAATCAAAGGCTCAGATTTGCACCGCGCTTATAAAATTGCTGAAGACAGTACCCCACCGCAAGATCACAGTGTCACAGGTATGCGCTTGTGCCGGTGTGTCCAGGACTGCGTTTTACAAGAACTTCAAGTCCATGGATGCCGTTGTCCTCTATAAGTTGGCACAAATAGAAAAAACGTACAACAAGCATCGTTTCCCAGATGAAGACATCCGTTCACGTTTCACAGAATTCTATTCTTTCGTAAAAACCGACAGGGCTTTTGACCTGCTGTTTGTCCGGAACAATCTGTTCTCTTTTCTTGAGGAGCAGATCAAGACCAGCTATCTCAGTTATATGGCAGAGCAGGAAAGCAGCAACCCGCTGGCGAGGACACCCTGCGGGGGCGGCGCATCCTGCTGTGCGAGGACAACCAGGTAAACACCGAGATCGCCTCCATGTTGCTGAAAAACAAGGGGATGCTTGTGGAGACCGCTGAAAACGGTGCCGTTGGGTTGGAGAAATTTACGGCCTCCTGCGAGGGATGGTACGACGCCGTGTTGATGGATATCCGCATGCCGGAAATGGACGGCTACGAAGCGGCAAGTCGGATCCGAGCGCTTGGGCGTGCCGATGCTGCATCGGTGCCAATTATCGCCTTGACGGCGGATGCCTTTGAGGAAAGCATTCGTGAGGCAAAGGACGCAGGCATGAACGACTATATCACAAAGCCCATCGAACCACGGAAACTCTATTCAGTTCTGCAAAACGCATGGAGGAAGTAACCGTATGAGAAGAAAAGGAATGCATTTGATTGCAGCCATTTTCTTTTCTGGTTCAACGCGGAGTTTTGGGGGATAAGTAGCCAAGTCTGGGCTTGATGCTTTCGGAGGTGATCTTCAAGAAGAAGTATTCCGTGTCCCTGAAGCCATAGGATTTCCTCCGCAAAGTCTTGATTTGTTGTTTCCCTATTTGGACGGGGTGAGCCGGCTTCCGCTTGGAGGGAGCAGGTACCCGATCAACATGAAACCAAACAAGGCCACTGCCTGTTCGATTGGTATCCCGGATATATCCCATATGCTTCCCGCCGATTGATTCCACTGCGCATAGGGAGACAAGGGAGATGTTTCCAGACAAAACCCAAGGGAAAGGAGGGTCGGTCACGTGCTCCGCTTGTCCGCTTCCTCCAACGCATAGCTGTCTGCTGTGATGATGTTCACCGTGATGGTGTCCTGCCACGTTCCTGCAGTCGCGTTCTGTGAGCCTGACTGCATGCCCGTGATGCTGATGGTGCCCGTCTGTGTCCCATCGCTGCCCATCCACCAACGGTACTGCTGGCCTTTGACGATGTCTCCCGTGTTGCTGTGGATGGAGAAGCGAACGCCGAAGGGGATGGTGGTTCCCACATTACTTGGATCGGTGCATTTCATGGCGAAAGAACCGTCCACTCCGCTGTTGTCGGTGAACGAGTAGTTCACGCAGTGTTCGCTCCGTCCGAGGACCGTGTCCGTCACCGTGAGAGTGGCTGTCGCCACCTCCTGTGGGGAGTCGGTGTCCAGCGCCACTCTGTCCGCCAGCGATTCCTTGGTGATGGTGAATGTCCAGTCGGGCTCGGGAAGCGCCTCCCCGTTGTGGTTCCCTATGGAGATGCCGTGGGCGATCGTCAAGGGACTGAAGAGGGAGGAGTTGTCCGCCCCTCCTGTCATGGTCAGGTAACGGCCGGAGCCTCCGTTCGCATTGGCGTTTATCCGGTACATGAAATAGTTGATGTCCCTCCATGCTCCGGTGAGGTTGGGGCGCAACGCCGTGTCCATGACGTAGGCGCTGTTGGCGAACGTCGCATGATAGAGGGGCAGGTTCTTGATCGCTGTGGCGTTTTCCTGAGTGTACAGGTAGTACGTTATCGTCCCACCCGCATACATCTGCGGTGAATTGTCATTGGGTAAGACTGCCGGATTGTTGCCGTTGGTGTAATAGCCGTCTTTTGCCGACAGGCCGCGCATCGTACTCGTGATCGTCGAAACGCATCCGATATACAGCGTGATGGAATAGCTTGTTCCGTTGATGGTCCCGGTGATTGTCTCTTGGTTTGGACATCCGTTGTAGGATGGTTGCCCCACCATGTTCGTTCCGCCTTTTCCATCGGGGCCTGACGCCCAGTAGAACATGCGCACGTAGTTTTGGCTGAGGTCGGTCGTATTGTAGTTGGACTGGGCTGTGGCTGTCGGATTCCAGCCGGTCAACGTCAACGTTCCGATCTGTGCGGACATCTTTCCAGGAAAAAGCCCCGTCGTGTCTTCGGTCAGGAAAATCTCGTTGACGGGGGTCCATGACCAATAAGCGGGAAGATTCGTCGTGTAGGTCTTCTCGGCAGCCCTTGCTTTCGGAGACAGGGCAAGGAGCAAGGCCAGAATGCATATGATGAGGCTAGTGCGGTTGGGCATGTCATAACAGGAAAGCCGCGGAAAACGGATATGCATAAATGATATATCCAAGCTCATGTATAACATTCGGTTGGAGCCTATCGATTTTTATGATGTGTTGCTAGAGTTTGGCAGGTATTATCGCATATGGGCAGGGAAGGGACGGCAGATCCTGATGGCTCTTGTTTCACCTGTATCCAGAAAATGAATGTGGCACTGTAGTCAGGGCATTGGGAGACTGATTGATGTCCGCTAGGGCGCTATCGGGGTTTTGATAGTTCTTGCTTTCTTCTGTTGTTTGCCGTGTCTTACATTTGGAAGGTGAGAATTTCTAACTTTCTAAGGAGAAAAACATGCTTGTTGAAATGAGATCAAAAACACAAATGACAATTCCTATGGAGATGGTGAAGAAGTCCTCTTTTCCCGAAGGGGATAAACTCGAGGTCTTTGAAAAAGACGGAATGATCTGCATGATGCCTGTGGTGGTCTATCCCAGGCTTACGTGGAGAAACTGAAGAAGGAAGTCGAAACAGTGAAAGCCAAGATAAAAGCTGGAGAACAGCCGATATTCTCTTCTGTGGATGATTTGTTCAAGGTCCTGTAGGATAGCTTATAAAACAACCTTTTCTCCGACATTCATTAAAAACCTCAAGAAACTTAATGAAACAGAGAAGAAGCAGTTGAAACGAAAAACCAAACTCTTGGAGGAAAACCCATTCCATCCGTCTCTGCGGACAAAAAAGCCCACAGGGGACTGATGACCTTTTCGAGTTTAGTGTTAACATGGATATCCGGGTTATCTGGTATCATAGGGTGATGTGATAATCATCCTTCTGGATATCGGGCATCATGATATCTTGTTGAAAGACTAGCTGATGTGCCACTTCGGGGTTTTTCTGGTGTTTACCGGGGGTTTACATCTGCAGAATGAGCCAGAACGAAACTCAATGATGTGTGCCTTTAACCTAAACAAGTCCAACTTTTCGTCTGTACCACCAAAGGTTGTTTTCAGCGGACTTCAATATCGTTCCATAAGACAATGAGGTAGGCTTCCGATACCATTACCAAAGCGCTATCGGGGTTCTGAAGAAAGACTTGCCAATGATAATGTACTATGCTAATCTACTAGTAGGGAATTCCCTACTTTGGAGGTAAACTATGATACAACAATTCTCTGACACCGCAAAGGTCATGGCTAAAGGACAGGTTACTATTCCAAAAGATGTGAGAATCGCATTGGGAATCGGTACAGGGGACAGAGTGACATTTGTTGTTGATGGAAACAATGTCAGAATAATGAACTCAGCACTTTATGCAATGGAGATACTTCAGAATCAAATGGCAGGAGAAGCACAAAGAGCTGGTTTGAATGACGAAGATGATGTGATGAATCTCGTTAAGGACCTGCGATCAAAGGATGTTGAATGAGAGTACTCATAGACACCAACGTTTTGATTTCCGCTGCCTTATTCCCTAATAGCACTCCGGCTCAAGCATTCTGGAAAGCCAACACCTATCCCTTTCAAGCCGTCGTCTGTGAACAGAATTTGGATGAGATGAAGAGGATTTTTCTTCGGAAATTTCCTGATAAGATTCCAGCACTTGAATCCTTCATCTCGAATTCCTTATTATCCATTGAAGTCATAGAAATCCCAGAGAATCAGGTTGAAGAGGAAAAAGCTATGAGAGACCCAATGGACAGACCCATTCTACGAAGTGCTGTCTCTCATCACGTCGAGATAATCCTTACTGGAGACAATGATTTCCTGGAATCTGGAATTGATTTTCCCATGATGATGCCCCCATCAGTTTTCCTTGAATTTCATTGTCTTGAAATTTCCGAATAGCTTGCTATACCACTTCGGGTGTTTTTATCGAAGCAAAAGGAGAGGCAAAACGCTGCTGAAGGGATAACTCGAACGGTAGTGAGGTGTGAAGGGCTTCGGTAGGGAGCCGGGGCCCAGGCAATTCAGGATCACTCATCCTTCTTTACGGAGTACAAGTTCAGGTTTGGGGCACTCATCATCAGCACGGATGTACCTCCCATTACCCTCCCTTTACGTGAACATTTCTCTTTACAACTCCCTCGTAATACAAAACAAAGAGAATTTTCTTGCAAGCAACAATATAACGTTATATAATGTTATATAAACATATGAATGAAGGAGGAATCGTCTATGTTTAAAAAAGTCATAATGATGATTGCTGTGGTGAACTGTTTGTTGTTGAGCGTATATGCGAATGGCACATCTGAGCAATCTGCGGTAGCGGAATCTACCAAGAAACAAGCACTAACGTTTGGGACAATGCAAGCAGGAACATCAACGTACACAGTTGGTGCGGCGTTGGCGAGTGTATGGAACGAGAATCTTGATCTTACAGTAACTCAGCAACCAATGCAGGTAACCGGTCCTGCATTCAGATTGCTGAAACTGAATCAACTGGATCTTGCAATAACGACTGTTTGGGCTATCCATGGTGCATACACCGGTGAGGATCCATTCTGGGACACTTGGCAGTTGAAAGGTGTAGCTCCGATTCCAATCCAGCAAATGTGTACGGGTGGGGACATGCGATATGGCTTCTTTACTACTGATCCTTCAATCAAATCGCTAAAGGATTTGGAGGGGAAGAAGGTGTATATCACTCAACCTGGAGCTGAGAGTGATATTCAGATTAAACAGTTGTTGAAAGCCGCAGGTGCGGATTATTCGAAGATAATTGACGTTCATTTTAGTTCAATTTCGGAAGCTCAGCAAGGTTTGAAGGAAGGGCGTGCGGTCGCTGTGTATTGGACGGCAAGCAGTTGGATCCAGGATATTGCAACAACAAAGCCGATGTATGTAATTCCTATTACGAATGGACAAGTAAAAACGCTTAATGGTTTGCTACCTGGTTGGGGGTTCGTCACATCTTCCATCAACGCTGGTGAGTTTGGCTTGACCAATGGTGGTGATACACTAGCTGTTCCGTTCGGGATTTATGTTCGCGAAGGACTAAGCGAGGATACGGTTTATAAATTAACTAAGACTATGTACGAAAAACATGCAGATGTCGAGAAACTCAATCCTAAATATCTTGCTGACTGGAATCTTAAGCGTTCTTTAATTGCCATTGGTGCACCGATTCATCCGGGTGCCATTAAGTATTACAAGGAAGTAGGTATTTGGACTGCTGATGCAGAAGAGCAGAATAATGCATTGCTGAAAGCAACACGTCGTCAATAGTTTTCATATCAACTTCTCTGACACATTTTTTGTCAGAGAAGTATTGAATAAAGAGAGGTGATGCATGAGAAATCTCGAGGGAAGAGAAAAAGCAATAGTTGAAGCATATGCTTTTGGGGCCATTCTTTATCATTTTATTTATGCTTCAGGTTTTTTTTCGTGGATTGGACTTACAATTGGTGGGATTCATCCTGCGATAAGCGTTGGGTTGATTATCGCTTTACTGTTTCTTGAATTTCCCGTTTCAAAAAAAAGTGAACAGCATCACATACCATGGTACGATTGGGTGTTAGCAGTATCATCATTAGTACCAACAAGCTATTACGCGATAAATTATGAACATACATTATATAGTGCATTGACACCAAGTAACCTTGAAATTGTATTAGGGTTATTGATGTTCCTATTATGTTTTGAAGGAGTGAGAAGAGCTATAGGTTTCCCTTTGGTTATTTGTGGTTTGGTTTTTTTGGTATATCCATTGTTTTCTGGCAAGCTTCCGGGAATATTATTTGCAGCACCAGTATCGTTTCGTAGACTTGTGGGTGATGTATATTTGGGGACACAGGGTTTCTTTTCTGCAGGAGCACAAGTATTTTCGACAACGATTGTAATATTTGTGATTTTCGGGCAATTAATAAATATAAGTGGCGGTGGCGATTTTTATTTGGATCTTGCATTATCGTTGACTGGAGGAAGAAATGGTGGTCCAGCTAAAGCTTCCGTTATAGGGAGTTGTCTTTTCGGAATGATTTCAGGCGTTGCTGTTGCCAATGTGATGACAACAGGATGCATAACCATCCCTATGATGAAAAGAAAAGGATATACTCCAGAATTTGCTGGAGCGGTTGAGACCGTATCTTCGACAGGTGGAGCTTTAATGCCTCCGGTGATGGGGGTATTGGCTTTTATCATGGCAGATTACATGGAAGTACCTTATTGGAGCATTGCAAGTTGCGCCATTGTTCCAGCATTATTTTATTATATTGCGGTTTTCCTTCAGGTTTCTCTATATTCTGCAAAACATAATTTGGGCGGTTTGGATAAAAGCGAAGTTCCAAATTTAAAAACGACATTCAAGAAGGGATGGCCGTTTATCTTGCCATTGGTGATCATGGTTTTTCTGTTTTCACGTTTAGGCTGGGATGCATTACGGGTAGGTTTTTCTGTTTGTGTTTTAGTCGGATTTATATATTTTTATCGTTGCTTAGTAAAAAACAAGCAAAGGGTTAGTGTACCTTTCAAAGGTGTTTATCATGCTTTTGCAAATGCTGGAAGATCAATGGCCAATATCATGCCTGCAGCTTGTCTTGCCGGTATCATTATGTGTTCTGTAAATTTAACAGCTATTGGGTTACGACTTTCGTCAGGACTGATTGCACTTGCCCACGGAAACTTATTTGTCCTTTTATTGCTCTGTGCTTTATGTTGCTTGCTTATGGGAGTAGCTGTTGATCTTATTGTGATATATATCATTATGGCGGTGATGATAACTCCAGCGATGATCAGCCTTGGAGTAGTCCCTTTGGCCGCACATCTCTTTATCCTCTACTACACAGTTGTTGGATTAATTACTCCACCTGTTTGCGTAGCGACATATGCTGCGTCTTCCATAGCGCAAAGCCAACCATTTAAAACAGGATTTACTGCCATGCGACTTGGTTTCGTTGCTTTGGTGATACCCTTTGTGTTTGCATACAAACCCGAATTACTCTTTCAGGGTGGATTTCCGGTTTCTCAAATAATAGTAACAATCTGTTTGACGTTATTGGCGATTATTACTCTGTCAACAGCATTTGAAGGGTATTTTTTCAAATTCAAAATAAGAAAATACGAATCTCTGATTTTGATTGCAGCAGGTTTTCTTCTCCTTATGAAACCTTGGTTCTTGAATGTCATCGGCTTAGGACTCGTCAGTGCATATATTGCGATTCGAGTACCATTAGAAATCAAAAAAGAGAAGACTGTGTGAAGCTGAATTCCAAGGAGAAAATGATATGGAAAAAATAACAGTAGTGAATGATGGAACTGTTGCCAGCAGGATTCTTTATGAAAAGCTTGTAGAGCGACTTGAAAAAGAAAAAATCCTTGCCCAAGTCAGAAACTTTGCTATTGAATGTGAAACGAATTCTGGGTTGTCAAATTCCAATGGGATAAAAGAATACAAAGGAAAGATTTCATCATTGGCTAAAAATATTGGCGATTCATCCATGCTTTTGATTCATCTTGCTCCTGTTTCCCAAGAGGTAATCGAGGCAGATCCTTATTTGAAATATGTTGGTTCAGAACGCAGTTCTTTGGTTAATATTGACCTTCAATCAGCAAGACAGCATGGAATAACGGTTTGTTTCGCCCCTGGCAGGAATGTAAGGACAGTTGCAGAGTTTACCATTGGTTTAATTCTTTCTCTTGCAAGACGGATATCCGAAGCTGATTCTTTGGTCAAACGGGGTGACTGGACAACTAGTTTTGATCGAAAACCCTTTACTGGTATTGAATTGGAAAATAAAACGTTAGGTATCATCGGTATGGGTAACATCGGAAAGGAAGTGAATGATCTTCTTTCTGGTTTTGGTATGAAAGTGCTTTTTTATGATCCTTTTGTGTCCAGCGATTACAATGGGGCTAGATGTGTGGATTTGCATGAACTGATCCAAGAAAGCGACATAATAACGATACATGCCAGGGATACAGGAGAGGGAGCCTTGTTGTCTCAGAAAGAATTTGAATCAATGAAGCAGGGAGTGTTGTTGATCAACACATCCAGAGGGTGCCTTGTGGACCAGAAAGCTCTTATTGCGCAATTACTTTCAGGTCATCTCGGTGGTGCCGCTTTGGATGTTTATGAGGAAGAACCGCTTCCGCAAGATTCTCCTTTGCTCAAAATGCACAATGTCATTTTGACGCCGCATCTTGGTGGATTATCTAAAGACATGGAACCTCGTTCCGCTAAAATGGTAGTAGATGATGTTATACATTTTTTGAAGGGAGAACCGTTGGAAAGAAGGGCTCAATTATAATATGAAAAGTTGTATTGCGGTTATGGATATAGGGACGTCTCAATTGAAAGCCTCTTTAATTGATGAAAGAGGTAAAGCAATACAAACATCAACCTGTGTCTGGGGATATCAACATGAACAAGATGATCTACAAGCCCTCTTTTTTCGGCCAGAAGACTTAGTTGAAAAATTGTCTGAAATAACATGCATTTTTACTGGGGAAAAAATCGAAGCAACTATTGTTTCTGCTCAGAGATTAGGAATCGTTTTTCTTGATGCAAACAACAACGCTATTTACGGAATACCCAATATTGATCGCAGGGCTTCGATGAGTATGGATTATCAAAATGATTCATTTGAACGATATTACCAGATAACAGGCAGATGGGTTGGGGCGCAATATGTGCCTGGACGAATGAAATGGCTGAAGAGTCGGAGGCCTGAATTACTTAAGAAAACAAAAAAGATAGTTTCTCTCTCTGATTGGCTTTCCTTCTATTTATGTGGGGTTTTGGCATCAGATACCATTACAGCAGGCGAGACAGGGTGTTTTGATATTTCCAGGCAAAAGTGGTCAGACGAAATTATTGAAGAGCAAGAATTAGAAGACACTTTGTTTTGTGATGTCGTGAGACCCGACCATGTATTGGGAAGGACAACTTCCGAGAAATTAGGAATTCCGAAAGGGGTGCCTGTTTGTGTAGGTTCTTCTGATACTTCATTTGGAATCGTTGGCGCCAAAGCAATTTCCGTAGAGGATATGGTAATTGTAGCTGGTTCTTCAGCTCCTATTAATACCTTGGTTTCAAAGCCCTTGCTTGATTCCAAACAACGAACGGTTACCAATCCATTTTTTATGGAAGGCATATGGTCTGTCGAAGCGAATGCAATGATGACAGGATTAGCTTTTACGTGGGGTGCTAGTCTCTTATTTGGGAAAGCAGGAAAACAGGAATATGATGAATTGCAGCAACTTGGCTTAATCGCATTTAAAAAAGGCTTTTCACAGATTGTGTCTTTCCCTGGTGTCGGAATAGCTGATTCTCGTCATGGTAACCTCAGACCTACGAGCTATGTTATCGGTCGAACACGGGATCTCATGTCTGGAAATTTTGACCGTCCTGCTTTTGCGGCTTCTTTGTTTGAATCAGTTGTGTTTTCGATTCTAGGAAATGTCGAATTATTGGAACAAGTAGCAAATATCGTTCCGAACAAATCTTTAGCTATCGGAGGAGGAGAGACAAAGTTTGCCTTGCTACTAGATATGTTGGCTACAGCATCTGGAAGAGTCCTTACGGTTACGAATGATGTCGATTTGACATCACTTGGTGCTGCAATGGTTGCCTTTACAGATATCAAATGGTTCGGTTCCTTGCAAGAAGCTTGTTCAAAGATGCAAAATACGCGACAGGTCCAAGCATCGGGAAATCTCAAGGGATGGGATTATGCTCAACATAAAGATGCATGGATGAAAGCATTCTTCTCCATGTATCAACCTAAAGGATAAGTTTTATGGAAAAAAACATAGTGTTTGTAAATGAATTAGAGAAAATGGGACAAACTCTTGCCGAATGCGGATTAGTTGAATCTGCTGAAGGCAATATAAGTTTAAGAGCACCTGATGGCACAGTATACATTTCTGCTCGTGGTAGTCAGCTTGGTATGCTCCGAGATGAAGATGTGACTTTGATTCTTCCCGATGGATCAGTTCCTGATGGGGAAAAAACACCGACTTCAGAGTTTGAGATTCACATGGGAATGTACCATACATACCCTGATGTAAATGTCGTCTTGCATACCCATTCTGTTTTTGCCACGGTTGTTGCAATCAATGGTGAGAGTATTCCACCAGTAATTGATGAGATGACTATTCTTATAGGTGGTGAAGTCAAAGTTGCAGAATATGCTGCACCTGGAACGAAACAATTAGCAGAGAATGCAATAAAGGCAATGGGCGACAGAAAAGCTGTTCTATTGGCGAATCATGGAGCAGTGATAATCGGTGAATCTTCATCAGATGCTTTGAAAATTGCACGGTTGGTGGAAAAATCTGCTAAGGTTTTCACTTTTGCACGAATGGGAGGTGTCGTTAAAACAATACCTTCCGTGGTGCTAGAGAATCAGAAAAAAATCTATGACAAAAAAAGGAGTATGAAATGATTAGTCTTGAAGGTAAAACAGCTTTGGTAACTGGATCAGCTCGTGGTATTGGTGCTGCTACGGCAATAATGATGGCAGAATATGGAGCTGATATCATTGTTGTGGATTTAAAAGAAACAGAGGATGCTCATGCAACTATGAAGGCGATTCGTGATTTTGGAAGAAAAGTTGTTTTCATTCCCTGTGATGTCTCTTCCTCAGAATCGACGAAGCACTTATTTGATGAATCAATGAGACAGATGGGAAAAGTGGATATTTTGGTTAATGATGCCGGTATTGCCTTATCAAATACGATGAAGGATATCTCTGAAGCTGATTGGGATGCAGTGATTGATGTGAATTTGAAGGGTGTATTCAATATGTGCAAATTATTTACGCAACAAATGATGGATAGAAAATGGGGGCGTATCATTAACATTTCCTCCATAGCAGGAAGACGAGGAAGTTTGTTCGGTGATGTGCATTATTCTTCAGCAAAGGCAGGTGTAATTGGTTTTACCAAATGTTTGGCTAGAATTGCTGGTCCGTGTAATGTCACTGTTAATGCGGTAGCACCAGGAATTGCCAAGACCAAAATTCTCAGTGAAGCACATGAGCAAGCCTCTCTTTCTATGATTCCGCTTGGCAGAACTGCAGAACCAAGAGAAATCGCTTCTGTGATTTTGTTTTTTGCTTCTTCCCTGGCTGATTATGTTACCGGTACTGTCTTGGATGTTAATGGCGGAAGTTATATGTGATAGTTTTTCTTGTCTTGACCGATTAAGGGTAAACCTACAATAATCTTATGATGATGCCAGAAAGAAAAATTCTCAGTGATGATGTCGTTCCTCTTTATCAACAGATAGAATCAGTATTGGAGGAGTGCATCAGAAAAGGTGAACTTAAACCAACAGAAAAGCTTCCTTCTGAGAAAGAACTTGCAGAAAAGTTCAATGTAAGCACTATCACCATCAAGAAAGCAATAAGCATCTTGGTGGAAAAAGGTATGCTTGCCCGAAAACAGGGAAAAGGGACATTTGTCACGACAGTGAAGCTGAAACGAGATTTACATCGGGTTATCAGCTTCACTGAATCCTGTCGTATGAGCGGGACAAAACCCGGTAGTAAAGTATTGGAACAGTCACTTGTAAAAATCTCATCGGAAATCAAAGAAGAACTTGCAACAGCAGATGATACAGCGATTCTAATCACTCGTCTGCGTTTTGTAGATGACAAACCCATGGTGTTGGAAAGCAATTGGTTTCCAATGGCTTTTAAATTTTTATTACAACAAGATTTAAATAATTCTTCACTTTTTGAAGTCCTTAAAGAGAAAGTTGGACTTGAAATGAGTTCTGCAAACCGGACAGTCGAAATTGTTGAAGCTTCTTCGCATGTTGCTAGCCTATTGGACGTTGAAAAGGGTACTCCATTGTTATTCGTGAAGAGTGTTGTGTATACATCCGATGGGAATACTGTTTTTGTCGGTACGCAAACAATTAATGCTGAAAGATTCAAGCTGATCATCTAGATGAATTCATGAATGGAAGATACTTGTTGCAATGGTTTTGCTCAAAGTTGTTAAATAGAACAATGACATTGTGAGTATAAGGAAGGATGGAGGTTGAAGACTGCCTCTCCCTCATATTGGATTACTTTAGAAGTTGCATTTGGAATGTGTCACTTGCATGTTGGTGATATTAGGTCAACATTCAGGTCGATGGTTTTGTAGTTTGCCTTCTCTCATGACAAAACGGTTTGTCGGGAGGCAGTATTCGATGCGTATGGACGTCCTGTAACAGAGTGGTGGTGAATTCACCTTTGATGTCCCTGACTTCTTGTATTGCGAGAACAACAAAGGCATGGGATTTTCGAGGCATTTTCAGGTATTCATATTCTTGGATTAAGATATGAAATTTCTCATGGTGTATGAGAAGCCATGACTCATTGATGAGGAGAGGGTTTGGTTCACATACGAAAGTAGCCTTTCATTCGTATCGTCAAGTATGCAAGGATACAGGTGTGATGTAGAAGTCATCGGTTTCCATCAATTTGTTCATAGTAGCATCACAGAAAGAAAAGGGATTTGGGACTCCAGTGGTGAGATGACTTTGTTTCGTGTGGGAAATACCTTTCTTTATGAATTGCTCAGGCCGTCACACAACCATAAACAAAGTGATAGGAACAATTGAAGGACTTGACAAGGTGATTTTTGTTTAAAGATTATTATACGCAAAGGAAGCAAAGAAATTAATGCGCGAGGATAATCAAATAGTGGGAAAAACCATGTCAGCAAAAATTGCTGATCGTATCCGTGATGAAATAATTACAAGAAAGATTGCACCAGGCACACGGATTACAGCGCGAGAGATAGCGGAAAAATATGGTGTTAGCAGCATGCCTGTACGTGAAGCATTTAACATTCTTTGTGGTGAAAATCTTTTGGAAATGAATCCTTATAAAGGTGCTACGGTTATGGCTATCACACCGGAACTGGTGGCGCAACTCAATGATTTACAATATGCTTTGGAGAGTTTGTTGGTGGAACTATGTATGGAAGGTGGATATCCGAAAGATATTTTAACCCAGTTGGAAAAGATCAACTCAGAAATGGCTGCGCTTGAAGATGATGAACAGGGCTTGCGTAATAAGCGTTTGGGCTTGAATATTAAATTTCATTTGCTTGAGTATTCTCCATGCAAAAATCATATGGCATATAAACAGTTCGAGAGAAATCTGTATCAAATTTCAGCAATTCGAGGTTTTTATCAAGTCGATTTGAAGCGAGCCAAAGAAACGCTTTGGGAACATCAACAAATAATTAACTCATTGAGAGATAATAATATTGATGAGGCAATTAAATATACAAAATTACATACAAAAAACTCTAAATTATATGCTTTGTCTGATCATTTTAGCAAATGATTGATGTGACAAGAATTTTTGATTGAATTTTACTACCGTTTTCTGTTTGAGGGTTTCCCCAATTCTTGACTATGTAATTTGATTTGTTAATCTTGTGGTGTGTATCGTATTGCATTCTGAACATTTTTTGTATTTATCCGTTTTGATAATCATCCTCAAAAAAATAGTCCCGATGACAAGGTAGAAAGTAAGACCAATTGGATTGTTTCATTACAAATCCAAGGGGAATAGTATGGGAATATAGCAAAACATCCATACAAAATGATTCCGAATCCATCACACATTATTGGCACGAAACCAGAGTTAGCCGTTAAAAAATGCATTGTTTTTATCTCTTATAAAGATGTTGCCGATAATGTAGTGACAGTGGGAATATTTCAAAAGTCTTTTTCTTCCAATGCTTATGATATTCAGCAACTAACTTTTAAGTAAAGAGTTAGGTGTATTACTCGAGTGTTTTATTTAGTATCGAAAAAAATTGACAAAATGCGCCAACAGATCTAAACTCTAACTTAGATAAAAAATATTTGATCAAATATCTAAAAGATGGTAATAGAAGAGGAAACATAATGGAGCGGAAGAGTTTGATAGCGGGGAATAGTGATTTCTTCTTTGGAATTGTCATCATTGTGTTGTCTAGCGTGCTTTGGGGAGTAGCAAAGACAATTACAGATGCTGAATCTGCTGTGGTGCCAATAATCGTTATTGTTTTCATGGGAATAATGGGACTTGGCATCAGTGTCTCGGCGATCCGTAATAGAGCAAACAATGTATCGAATAGCAAAAAAGTTTCTTTCGCCGAGATAGCCAATGGAGTGTTGCTCCCTGGTGCTTTCTTGGTGGGAGCATATGTTCTTTCGTATATCCTTGGTTTTTATCTTGCCGAATTCAGTATGGTTGTTGGTTTGATGTTCTTGCAAGATAAAGTAACAAATGGTCATATCGATCGTTCCTGTAAAAGACTTTTGGGTGTGTTTGTTTTTTCAATTCTTGTCATTGCGGTCATGTATCTAATTTTTCACTTTATTTTTCATTTGCCTACTGTTACAGGCATTTTCAATATTTAGCAAATCACTTTTTTACACAAATGGAGGAGAAAGGTAATGAAAAAGGGAAGAAGTGTAATTTCTATTGTCTTGATTGTGGGTTTCCTTCTGAGTATGGCAGCCTGCAATAAAGGGAGTTCAAAAGAAACAAACGTTCCAAGTACTACGAAACAAAGCATAGCTGTTTCGACTGTATCAACTGAACCGAAGGTAGAGGAATTCAAACTCTCAGGTCCTGTTTCAATGATTGTCCCCTATTCTACAGGTGGTGGTACTGATACGGTGGGAAGACTGGTTGCTCAGTATTTGACCAATCAATTGGGGCAACAGATTAACGTCATTAACAAACCAGGTGCCAGCGGTACTGTCGGAATTACGGAATTGTCTCATCAAAAACCGACTGGCTATAACATTGCACTTTGCAGCATTTCTGATTTATATGTGGCTGATTATCGCAAGACATTTGATTTGAATTCTGTAGATTATGTAATTCAGTTGGTGCAGAATCCATTTGCCTTGTTCGCTTCTCCAAAGAGCCCATACAAAAACATCAAGGATTTAATTGATGATGTCAAACGAGGGAATAAAAATGTTGCAATCGCGCAATCTGGTACTGCTCAACTAATTGCCATCGGTCTTTTCTGCGAAAAAGCAGGTATTGATATGTTGAAAGATGTTTCTTTTTCTTCTGGTGGGGAATCTCAGACTGCATTGCTTGGAAACCATGTAGATTTGGCTTGCCTTACTCCTGCATACATTGCAAATGTTGAAGCAGGTGGTGGAAAGTTGTTGGGGATATATGGGACAGAGAAAAATACTCTTTATGAAGGCAAACCTTTCCTTCTTGAATCGGGGTATGCAATTCCAAACGCAGTTGGTACCAATCTGATTATTACTTTGCCTAAAGGGTGTCCTGAAAATGTGCGTTCTTTCTGGAAGAAAGCTGTTGAAAACCTGTTGCAGAATCAAGATTTCCAACAAGCCATGGCCAAAGCCGGATATGTGCTTGTGAATCTAAGCGGAGATAGTTTGGCACAATCTATCAAAACAAATAACTCTCTTGTGGCTGCAACGATGAAGCAATTAGGGCTTTAGTTCTTAACCGGTATTCATAAATGTCTGCACTAACCATATTGGTTCTTTTTCGAAGGAACCAATATGGTCTTATAGCTAGGATGTTGAGAGGTTGATATGGTCATTAGTGTATTACAACAAATATTGAATCCGCAAATGTTGCTGTTGGTATTAGGAGGAGTCTTTTTAGGTGTCGTTCTTGGAGCAATCCCTGGATTGTCGGGTACAATTGGAATAGCATTGTTGCTTCCGATTACTTTCAAAATGCAACCAGCACAAGCAATTCTCATGCTTGGTGGAATATTCATGGGTGGAATGTATGGCGGATCCATTACAGCGATACTGATCAATGTTCCTGGTGATCTCTGCGCTACTTGTACTGCTATCGAAGGATATCCTCTTGCAAAGAAGGGAAGAGCACAAGAAGCTTTATATTATAGTATTCTTTCTAGCACACTTGGTGGGTTCTTTGGAGTTGCGGCATTAATCCTATTCACTCCTCAACTTGCCAAAGCCGCATTGAAATTCGGTCCTCCAGAAATGTTCTTTTGTGCGCTCTGTGGCATTGCTGTTGTTTCTGCTTTGTCTGGTAAGAACCGCTATAAAGCTTTTTTTGCGACTGCTTTTGGTTTGTTGATTTCCATGGTTGGAATAGATCCAATTTCCGGAGTACAACGATTCACATTCAATAACATCAACGTCATGTCTGGCATTTCTGTCATCCCTGTATGTATTGGAATGTTTTGTTTTGCAGAAATGTTTAATAACATTGGAAACAAAGTATCAGAAAAAGTGTATTACGCGAAGAGCAATATCAAACGTGTTACAGTTCTGAAAGATATATTGAGACAATGGAAACTACTTATAAAGTCATGCATTATAGGTACTTTTGTTGGAATTCTTCCTGGCATTGGGGCGTCCATGGCAATTTTTCTTGCGTATGGCGAAGCAAAACGATGTAGCAAAACTTCTGATGTTGTCCCTTTTGGCGAAGGTAATGTTGAAGGGATAATAGCAGCTGAGAGCGCGAATAATGCTCTTGTAGGAGGAACTATGGTTCCGATGCTGGCATTAGGCATCCCAGGAAGTCCAACTGCGGCAATGATAGGAAGTGCATTGACAATTCATGGGTTGATGTGTGGTCCTGATCTTTTCAGTAAGTCACCTGATATTGCATATGTATTCATGTGGGGCATGCTTATTGCCGTCGCTTTCATGGGTTTGCTGGGTACGTTTGGTGTGAAATACTTTTCTTATATCCTAAAAGTGAAAATGGAATATATCGTCCCAGTCGTATTTGTCTTTGCTATGTTTGGGACATATGCGCTGAACAATAGCATGTTTGAGCTTATCGTTGCTATTGTCCTAGGTATCATAGGAGCTATTTTCAAACGGTTTGAAGTGCCTTGTGCTCCCGTAGTTATTGGAGCTGTATTGAGCAATATGATTGAATTGAATGCAAGACGCAGCATCACATTGTCAAAGATATATGGAAAGCCATTGTTGGTTTATGTCTTTACGAGACCTCTGTGTATAGGTTTGGCCGTAACGGTATGTGTCCTTTTTGTGTTGTTCTTCTCTATGGGAACTGACAAACAAAAAAAGGTGAAGAAACAAGTCGAAGATACGATGGATGAGTGAGAGGAGTTTACATTTTGAAGATACTTGAGGTTAAAAAATTCACAGTATTTGCCTACCGGACAAATTATGTTTTTGTAAAGATTTTTACGGACAGTGGAATTACTGGTATAGGGGAAGGAACACTTGAATATAAGGAAAATGCTTTATTAGGAGCTTTGGAAGATGCGATTCATGTAATCATCGGTCAAAATCCCATGGAGATTGAAAGGATTGTTAATGATTTATATAGAGAGTCGTATTGGAGAACAGGCCCCGTCTTAATGAGTGCGATATCTGCCATAGAAATGGCATTATGGGATATAAAAGGAAAGTTTTATAAAGCTTCCATATATGATTTGATTGGCGGTAAAGTCAGGAGCACCATTCGTATGTATGCGAATGGGTGGTTTTCTGGTGCGAAGGAGCCTGAACAGTTTGCGACAGCTGCAAAGAAGGCCGTATCATTGGGAATCTCTGCTCTCAAATGGGATCCTTTTGGTAGCGCATATATGTCTATGACAAGAAAAGAATTCTTCCACGCAATAGCGATTGTGGAAGCAGTGAGAGCCGCAGTTGGTAATGATGTAGATTTGTTGATAGAAGGTCATGGACGATTTAATGTCTCGACGAGTTGTAGAATTGCGAATGCATTAAAGCCCTTTGATCCATTTTTCTTTGAAGAACCGACACCACCGGATAGTCTTGATGCTATTGCAGAAGTAAGAAGCAAATCTCCGATACCTATTGCGGCTGGTGAAAGGATATATGGAATTCATCAATTTCAAGAGTTTCTTGATAAGGGATGTGCTGATTATGTTCAACCTGATGTAAGCCATTGTGGTGGCATTATGGCAATCAAGAAAATGGCAGCCATGGCCGAAACGCACTATATATCTGTTGCCCCTCATAATCCAAGTGGTCCTGTGGCTAATGCCGCGACATTACAATTGGCTGGGAACATCTCAAATTTCTGTATTCTCGAAATTATGTTGACCGATGTTACTTGGCGGAAAGAGTTGACTACGGAAAAAGTTGTTTTTGACAATGGGGATATAGTCATTCCTGATAAACCAGGACTTGGATTGGATTTGGATGAAATAGCATGTTCGTCCCATCCTTTCCAACCAATAGATCTTCGTCATTATAAGGGGACTCTCACAAATATACGTCCATCAGGTTCGACTTCTTTTTATTTTGACGGTTTGCCTGTTCAGGGGAAGGAAATTGATACACTATGAAAATCACTAATATTGAGATGTTTCATGTCAAACCGCGATGGATGTTTTTGAAAATATCAACAGATGAAGGGATTACAGGGTGGGGGGAGCCAGTCCTTGAAGGCCGTTCGAAGACTGTACAGACTGCAATAGATGAGTTTAAAAGCAGCCTTATAGGTGCCAACCCATGTGATATCGAAAGATTGTTGCAGTTGATGTATCGTGGAACGTTTTATAGAGGGGGTCCAATCCTTATGAGTGCTATTTCGGGGATTGAAATGGCACTGTGGGATATCAAAGGGAAATATTACAATATGCCGATCTATGAAATGATTGGTGGTTCCTGTCGCGATAGGGTTAGAATGTATGGACATTTGAAACCTACTGCGCTTGCGGGAGATTTCCCTGTTTCTGAAATGCTGAAAATTGCCGATCAACGAGTTTCCGATGGTTTTACTGTGGTAAAATATTCGGTTATTCCACCGGTTAAGGCTATAGACAATCTTTCCATGTTGGAAGAGATAGTAGAGCGTTTTGCCGCAGTAAGAGACAGAGTAGGGAAAAAAATTGATATTGCAGTTGATTTCCATGGACGTATAAATCCAGCAATGTCGATTCGAGTCCTTAAAGAATTAGAGCCTTATTATCCATTATTTGTTGAAGAACCTGTACTTCCAGAGAATGTTGATGTAATGGTGCGTGTTGCTCAGAGTACGACCATCCCCTTAGCGGCAGGGGAGCGTTTATTTTCAAAATGGGGTTATCGCGAACTCATTGAAAAACAGGCAGTTTCTGTTGTGCAACCTGATCTTTGCCATTGTGGAGGAATTTTCGAAGCAAGGAAAATAGCCGCAATGGCAGAAATGTATTACATGCAGATGGCTCCCCATAATCCGTTAGGACCTATTTCTTTGGCAGCCTGTTTGCAACTTGATGCATGCATTCCGAACTTGTTGGCGCAGGAACACCCTGGTATGCCAGATCATCAGGATCTTGGTGTCGGTGTTTTGAAAAAAGCATTCAGTATTGGGAAAGATGGATGCATAATGATACCAAAAGGACCAGGATTAGGTATTGAAGTTGATGAAAGCTGTCTGGAAAGACTCAAGTTTGATGGGAATTGGGATACGCCACATCTCTTTTTCGAAGATGGAAGCATGGCGGATTGGTGACCTGTTCTTTAAATGATGAATATAGAAACACATATACTATTCACCATGATTGTTGTCTTTTCCGTCTACGGTTTATTGTTATCTTCAAATCGGGCGTATTGGTCTCAGGATTCCAAACACGGAAAGGCATTTGAATATTTTCTCCTTTTTGCCGTTTCCGTCGTTTGATCCTCTTGAAAAAAACAAGGAACGCTTATGCCATTGCCTTTGTGAAAAGAAAATTATAAACATGCATTTCTCAAGTGAACAGTTATCTTGTTCCTGCAGAGGTGCCCTAACAAAGGGCTTTTACCTCATTGATGTTCAAGATTGGACTTTCTGCGAAGAAGTCACGATCCAGTATCTTGGAATACATATCGACAAGTGTATCGGTGTAGGGTGTGGGGATACCAAGCAATTTCCCCAGTTTGCAGATAGGCGCAAGACCGAATGGCACGTCTTCGGTGAAAAAACGGTATTCAACAGATTTCGGTCCTTTGCTTGTCGGATAATTGAGGTGAATTGCGTCATAAAGGTTGTCCTCATGGGTTTGCCAAGCGGCATTGACTATGTCCAGGCAACTCTGTCCCTTAAGGCCAAGTGCTTGCATCACGGCAAGACGTTCTTTGTCGATCCGTTCGATGTAAGCGACAACGTGATGCGTCGCGCCTTCTTTGTAAAAGAAATAATCGCCTCCGTTTTCGATTGTTGAGAATTCGAACAATCCGATAGGACCATGCAATACAGGATTTGATGCATTCAGCGAAGTCATCAGGGGCGTGGAAACTGCTTTGAATTGCGGGAAAACATCATGGATTCTTGCCAAGTCAACGTCGATATGATCCTTTGGGAAAGAAGAGACTGTCAGGACATCTTTGATCCTCTTCAAGCGACAGACTCCAGTCTTTTCCGAATCCGTCATCAAGTGCATTCCGCCTGTCTCAAGCACATCTACATGTTTTTCAACCAGTTCATTCCCTAAAACCTGACGGAATTCATAGACGCCCCAATTGCCATTACAAATGAGGATAATCTGGCCTTTTTTGAGATGTCCGGCCAGCATTTCTGCAATTGGACGATGTCCTGATGCTGTTGTCGCAACGATGATGACTTCAGCCTCTTGGATCACATCAGGGATTGAAGAGGCGACTTCAGGCCTAAATAGTCCTTCCAACACTCCTGTGATGGTGATTCCTTGGTTTGAAATGATAGTGCGTTTCGACGCTTGGCGATCCCAAACGGTGACCTGATGGCCGCGTCCCATCAGGTACGCGGTCATCGAATGTCCAATTTTACCCATTCCCAGAATAGCGAATTTCATGTATCGGCACCTCACAAAATCACGGTTTGCTGTACCGGAGTTTTTTCGAGCGGTTCGTCAAGAGTCACCGCAGGTTCGATATCCAAATGCTTTGCTGTATTGATCGCAAAAATCTTCCGAATCGTTTCCTTCTTCACCCCATAAGAAAGCAACAATTGGGCAGCCCAACGCACACCAACGACATGCCGTGGGTTGTGGACCTGCCCATAGTCGGTGCCAAACACCAAATTATCCTCACCAACCTCATCAATGATTTTTGCCGCATAGATCGGTCCTTCCTCATGAATCGGGAAACATGTGAAACCGAGAGCGCAAAGCATGACTTTCACTCCCATATCGGCATATTCCTTCATCTGTTTGATTGTGTGCTTGGAATGGATGTGCGTAGGATGGATCAATTCACAATGCTTGACACCGAGTTTCCGGGCTTCTTCCATTACCGGGAAAGAATCTTCATATCCGTAATGCCCGGAAGCGAGCACAAGATCATGATCGGCACAAATCCTCATAATGTCTTTCAACTCACCTTTCACCTTGCCGTTTTCGTCAAGCAACCTGATTCCCGCATCCGGAGCATAGTTGTCGTTGACGACCTGTTGATGATGATAGGAATCGACCATCGGCAACCAGACATACTTGAATCCCGGGAATCCAAGGCATTTCTCCACGGCAATCGGATTGAGACCTCCGACAGTTTTGTTTAGGGTGATTCCTCCGAAGAGATGAAATGGTTGTGGGGGAACCGGTTGTTGTGCCGCCCATTGATCGACAAGTTTTTTCACCAGTTGGTTACGGGAAGCAGATGGTGTGTACCATGTTTTGAGAACTACTCCGGCCATGCCTGCCTTGATGTAATCTTCGCAGATTTCATCTTCAAGCAGCAAACGGCCAAACGGATCGGAACCTCCGTGGGCATGAATGTCTATGGCGCCTTTCATGCAGTAATCTACATCATCGGGCTTCACCTTGATTCCAGCTACAAAGCGTGCGTACGTGATGTTCACTTGTCTTCCCCATTGTTTGATGAGGTAATCATTCACGACCTCAGGAGTCCCTTCAGGCAAGTCCATATGCGTCAGTTTTTTCATGCGTTCGAGTCTTTCTGGCGTCATGGACGCATCCAGAATTTCATTGAGTGTGGAATGTTCGTTAATCATGTTTTTCTCCTTAGCGTTTTTTTGTTTTATGCATCTAGGACTTCAAAAGAAGTGACTAGTCGCGTTTTCCTTAGAGCGATGCAAAGAATTCCCAAAGCCAGTCCGATGTAATTCACCGTCAATAATGGCCACAACATGAGAATCGCAAGTGTGCAGGATATGATCCTTCCCATTGCATTGATCGGATGAAACAAATATCCGACAACACCACTGGCAAGGAAAAACAATGCGACAGCAGCGATAAGCAGGTTCGCAACGGTTTGGCCGACAGGAGCATCGAGAAGGAAACTTGGCTCATACATCCAAATGTAAGGCAGTACGAAACCAAGGATTGCGTATATAAAGGCCTTGAAACCAACTTTTGTCGCACTGGCACCGCTGGAAAGACCCGCCGCGGCATATGCGGTAAGGGCCACTGGCGGAGTAATGGTTGAGATGATGCCGAAATAAAACACAAACATGTGTGCGGCCAATGGGGTGAATCCCATCGAGACAAGTGCAGGGGCTGCTACAACAGCGACGACAATATATACGGCTGCAGCTGGCAATCCCATCCCGAGAATCAATGACGCAAGCATGGTCAACAACAAAGCGACGAATGGATGCCCGCCACTGATTGTCACGATGGAGGAAGTGAACCGTACTCCAAGCCCTGTCATGCTGATGGTGGCGACAACGATACCTGCGGCGGCGCATGCGGTCGCAACAGGAACGACTTGGATGATGCCGTCTTTGAATGACTGCAGCAAGGAACCAAGCGTCAACCGTGTGCCGGGTTTAACAAATGATATCGCCAATAATACCATTGTCGACCAAAAAACGGTTTTTTGCGGTGAATAGTTTTTGAACAAACAGACGATCAGGACGACAAGAGGAACAATCAAGTGCCCTCGTTCAGCAACTGCTTTCCTGAAGGAAGGCAACTGATCCTTTAGTAGCCCAAGTATCTTATGTTTTGCGGCTTCTTTGTCAACAATGATGAAAATGACAACGTAATACATGATTGCGGGAATGATTGCCGCCTTGCAAACCGCACCATAGGTGATGTTCAGGTATTCGGCCATGATGAAAGCCGCAGCTCCCATCATGGGAGGCATGATCATTCCCCCGGTAGAAGACACAGCTTCAATGGCGCAGGCCGTTTCCGGTTCATATCCGGCTTTCTTCATCAAAGGAATCGTGAACGTACCGGTTGTGACGACGTTGGCGATGGGGGAACCTGAAATGCATCCCATAAGCAGCGACGAGATGACCGATGTCTTTGCCGGACCTCCACGGAAACGCCCCGCGACACTGAAAGCCGCATCAATGAAGAACTGGCCACCTCCGGTGTTTTGCAGAAATGCCCCAAAAAGGACAAAGAGCGTTATGAAGGATGCACACGTACCCAGCGAGATGCCATAGATGCCTTCAGTCGTAAACATCAGATAGGGCATCGTGCGAGCAAATGAATAGCCTTTGTGTGTAAACAGACCCGGCATATATGGCCCAAGCCAAGTCAGGTATATCCAGGCAATGCCAGCCGTTATAGACATGGCAAGTCCTGTTGTTCTCCGCGTAGCTTCAAGGACTACCACAATCAACAGAAGGCCGATGATATTGTCTGCCATCTTGAATGTCGGGTTTTTTGAAGCCAAAAGCTGGCCTCTGCTTGGCCATTGCCAAATAACGTATGCTGATGTGGCGATTGCGGCCACAAGGAACAACCAATCGTACCAGCAGAGTTTCTTTCCACCTTTTTTTGCTGGATAATACAGAAACACGATGATGGAAATCATCAGCCAATGGATCGTCCTGAGTGTCATTGTAGAGACTGCCCGGACACCTGCCCATAAATGGAAAACTCCAGTTGCCACACATAACCCGACAACTATTGCTTCATATGTCTTTGAAAGTTTATTGCCGTTCACCTTACCACTCCATAAGGAATGGGGCGGGGCAAGCATCCCCGCTCCAAGTTCCGTTGTTATTTTGCAATCCCAACTTCTTTGTAGTACCTCATTGCACCTGGATGTACAGGAATCGTAGTGTGCAATGCATTTTCCAGGGTCAGGTTGCCTTTCAGTCCCGGAATGGCCTGATACACTTCCCCAATATGCTCAAAGAGTGTTTTGGTAAGTTGATACACTATCTCATCGCTTAAATCGGCGCGGACTATGATGACATTTGCCGTTGCGTAGGTGTGGACGACATCGGGTTGTCCAGGGTAGGAATTGGCAGGAAGATCATATGCCACATAGAATGGATTCTGCTTGATGAATTCTTCCCTGTTTGGCATGTCAAGCAGGCGATATGGTTTTCCCGCGGCTGCGAGTTGTTGGATTGAGGAAACAGGAATCCCTGCAGGGACAATAGAGCAATCGACAGTGCCGTCAAGCACGCCTTGGCAACCTTCTGTATAATTCATGTAGGAAGGGGTGAAATCATTGAAGGAAAGACCATAAAAAGCCATGATCGCTTTGATGGTGGAAAGACTGCCGTTCCCTTGGGTTCCTACTGCTACGACTTTGCCGCGAAGATCCGCCGGGGATTTGATCTGCGAGTTCCCGGCTACGGCAAAATGCAACACTCCTGGTTGCAGTCCGGCTGACAAGACTTTGAAGTTCGGGTTTGTCATGTCTTCATAAGGAGCCATTTTGTGATGAGCAAAATACCCGATGTGTTCGTTGGTCATGGCAACATCAAGTTCCCCTTGGCTCATCAATACCGGATTCTCAAGAGCTCCTCCTGTGATTTCAACGGTCCATTTTGCCGGAAGGTATTTCTCGAAAACCGTGCTGATCGCAACTCCGACAGGGTAGTATGCTCCTCCAGTCCCCGCAGTACCGTAGGTCATTACTTTCGGCCATGCGATTGTTGCGGTACTTGGTGATGCCTGCCCTTGTTTCGCAGAGGATGGCTCGGCCGAACCGTTAGCCATCAGCACCATGCCTGCCAGTAGCATCGCTACTGCCAATCCGATTGCTTTTTTCTTCATACTATGCCTCCAATAAAACATTTTGCTTAAAGTAAACGTTTTCTTTTAAGATAAAACAAAATCACAAGAACTTTACTGTGGAATCCTCGATTATCTCAGTCGGAAGTATCTTCCGGTAGGTATCGTTCTTGTCTCCAAGAATGTACTCTACCGCGCACCTGCCCATGTCATAAAAGGGAAAGGCTATTGTTGTCAGCGGAGTTCCAAGCACAAAATCATCATTCCGGTAAAAGCCGCATGTTCCCATGACCGAGAAATCTTCAGGAATCTGAAATCCTGCATCTCGAAGACATCGGATGGCACCACGGGCGATATGGTCGTTAGAGCAGAAAATGGCAGTGCACTTTTGGCCGGACTTCAACAGGTTTTGGCAGCTTTCATATCCGCCACGCCGCGAATAATCAGAATTGAAGACAAGCGTTTCTGTTGTTTCGAGATCGTGAGAAGCCAGTGCTTCTTGAAAACCCTGAAGCCGCAATCCATCGGCAAGGTGATTCTTGTAACCGCCGAAGAACGCGATCTTCCTGTGTCCATGATTGTACAAGTATTCGGCGCCTTTCATCCCCACATCCAGGTTGTCCACCGAAACAACGGCTATCGGAAAGCCTTGTGGTCCCAAGGCGACGGCCTTACATCCTTGTTGGCGGAGCATGTTGACCGTCTTTTCTTCGCGGGATATGGATTCTTTGTTGCTGTAACCGCTTCCGCCTATAATCACCCCATCATATTGTTGCTCGAGAATCATCTGAAAGAATCTCATTTCAAGGGTAGTGTCTTGGAGAGAGTTGAAGACAGAGGCGACAACATCATGTTTGATTGCAGTTTCCGTTACTCCGTCAGCTATGCCACAATAATACGGATCACTGATTTTTCGGACAATCAATGCAATTCCTCTTCCCTTATTTGTCTTTAAGGCCCTGGCCGAACGATTAGGTATGTAATTCAATTCTTTTATGCTGTTGAGTATTTTTTCCTGAAGTTCCTGGGAAACAGGATAACCAGTATGGTTGACGACGCGGGACACTGTAGCGATGGAAACGCCTGAACGGACAGCTACATCCCTGATGGTCACACTCATGCCTTCATCCTCCATAGAAAACGTTTACTGCATCATAAACCATAACTTTGCATACGTCAATAAAAATTTTTTTGCGGTGGGTGGATGCAGGATATCAGTATCATTCGGTTGTGGTTTCGTTTTTGAATGGTACGAGTCTTTTGGACGCATGAAAGGGAATGAGTTGATGGGTCCTATATGGCACGGGTGGAGATGCCGGCCGATGTGCGCCGTCAGACAAGGCGAAATCCCTGATCCGAACCATGCAAACCACTTTTCCATTTTCGACCTTTCAAAAACCGAAAAGATGGTATATAAAAATATGGGGTGAATGATGAAACGTATTGTGAAAAAAAATCTCTCGGATGATGCCAAAGCCGCATTGCTTCAATTAATACATACGATGGATTTTCAGAAAACGACGAAACTTCCGCCAGAAGCGGAACTTGCCGATCAGTTGGGAGTGAGTCGCATTACGATCCGCAGGGCTTTGTCTGATATCGAGAATGCCGGTTTCATCTTACGTATTCAAGGGAGAGGGACCTACATCAATCCTTCCGCCTTGCTGATCAAAGTGAATCTTTCCCCTATGCAGGAATTTGGTGAAGTCATCAAACAAAGTGGGCATCTGGCAAGCAGTCATCTTGTTTCGCTGACGCAAAAAGCGGCTAATGCAGAGGAAGCGGCCGCACTCCAAATTGAAGGTGGGGCGCAACTTTTCAGAGTCATCCGTTTGTATAAGGCTGATGGCATGGCTGCCATCCTCTCCGATGCAGTAATACCCGTTTCATTGTTTCCGGCTCTTTTGCCGAGAGCGAAGTGGGAGAACCACTCGAATTTTGAATTGTTGTATTCCGAGGCTGGGGAGATTGTGAAAAGCGACAGGATTGAAATTGCTTGTTTCCCCACTGAAGAACTCAGGAAAGCCATTCCGGCCTTTTCTTCTTTCGCTTGCAGTTCCGTATTATCCTTGATCGGTATTGGATATGACCAAGAACAAAAGCCGGTTATTTTCGGTAATTCCTACTATAATACTGAAATCATCAAGTTCAATATGTATCGTCAAGGGTAAAACAAAATGGAGAAAATAGGGAAGAAATCAATTTTTTTGATTGACTAAAGGTATTACCATAATACCATAATGTCAGTATCACTATTCTTTACCTATCGGGGTGTAATATATGGTAGAAAAAGACTTTGAACTTGAGAAAAACGGAACAGATATCCGTACGGAAGTTCTGGCGGGAATCACCACGTTCGCAACAATGGCGTACATTTTGATTCTTAACCCGAAATTCATGGGGATGGCAGGGATGGACAAGGTCGGCGTGCTGATTACGACGGCGGTCGTTTCCGGTTTGATAACCATCCTCATGGGAGTGGTTACAAATCTTCCCTTCGCTCTTGCCCCTGGCATTGGTTCCTGTGTGGTGGTGGCTACAGGTATAGTGGCTCCAGGACTTGGCACATGGCAGCAAGCGCTTGGCATGGTGTTGATAGAAGGTATCATTTTCGTGATTCTCAGCCTTTTCAACATCAGGGAGAAAATTGTTGAAGTCATCCCTAAAAACATTAAGATTGGAATCAGTGCCGGGTTGGGGATGTTCATTATCCGTACCGCGTTGACAAACGCGAAAATCATCAACCCGAATTATAAAGGATTCGGGGATTTGTCCCAACCCGCCACAAGGTTGGCCTTGATTGGGGTGGGCATCACATTGCTGTTGTCGTATCTCCGTTTCACCATTAATGGCAAGGTGTACCGCATCAGGGGAGCGCTCCTGCTCTCCATTGTGATAACGACAATCATCGGGATTTTCATGGGTTGTGTGAAATTGCCGCAAAGCATCCTGACGCACGGAGGCTTTTCAGCGGCAAAAAATGTCATCTTCAAAGCAGATGTGGCGGGAGCGTTCCGATTGGAATTTATTCCTTTGATTTTTGCATTCTTCGTGAGTGACTTTTTCGGCACATTGGCGACTGCACTTGGTCTGGCGGGAAAAATCGGCATGATGGATGATAATGGGAATTTCCCGCAGATTGGAAAAGTCTTTCTTGTGGATGCTTTTGGCACTTGTGTTGGGGCTTGCACTGGTCTTGCCGTCGTGACAACGTATGTTGAAAGCGCTTCAGGAGTCGAAGTCGGAGGAAGGACCGGGCTTACAAGCATCGTTACCGGATGCATGTTCCTTCTCTGCATCTTTTTTGCACCTGTGTTCCTCATGATTCCCGATGCCGCGACTGCCCCCGCTTTGATCATGATTGGCATTTCCATGTTGCAAGGATTGAAAAATGTGGATTTCAGCGATGTTGAATGGCCTCCTGTCGCCATCATGATGCTTTCCATGCTTTTCTATGGCATATCCCAGGGAATTGCCATCGGCCTCTTGGCGTATTGTGTCGTGAAATGGGCTTCAGTGCTGTTCGCACATGATGAAAAAGAAAAAGAATCACTGCCGAAACTTCCGACGATCATTTTGACCGTTTTGTCTTGTTTGCAGTTTGTCATTTAAGGAGATTGCTTCCATGAGGGTATCGGGACAGATTGACAGAAGAAAGGCCATTGATGCGGCCATGGGACGAATCCCCTGTGATTTGGCAGTAATCAATTGTAATGTAGTGAATGTGTTGACGGGTGATATATATCCTGCTGCAGTGAAAACTTTTGGCGATTTGATCGTAGATATCCTCACGGGAAATCGGTTGGACGAAAGCGTGAATGCGAAAGACGTCTATGACGCTGATGGGGCTTTCCTGATTCCCGGTTTTGTGGATACGCATATCCATGTAGAGAGTACCATGATGACTCCTGAACGCTTCGCCGAAGCGGTTATCCCGTGGGGGACCACCACCGTCATAAGTGATCCGCATGAGATAGCCAACGTAATGGGGAAGGAAGGGGTCTTGTCTATGCTTGCCAACGCGAAAGGCATGCCATTAAGGCATTTTTTTCTCGTCCCCTCTTGTGTGCCTTCCAATCCGCCTTTTGAAACAGGCGGACACACGCTGGGAGAGGACGCAATTGAATCCTTATTGGGAAAGGATGAGGTATTGGGTCTGGGGGAAGTGATGGATTTCCCCGGGGTGATCAGAAATGATTCCCGGATGGTGGAAGAATTACGGGCTGCACTGGGAAAAGGGGCGTTCATCCAAGGGCATGCACCCATGCTGTCTGGGAGAAGCTTAAGTGGATATCTTGCCAGCGGGGTGCAGAATGACCATGAATGCAGAAGTGGTGAGGAATGCGTCCGGAAGCTTCAGATGGGTATGCACATTGATCTGAAAAGTAGTTCGTTGTCTGACAATTTGCAAAAAGCGGTACAGGGTATCGCTTCCGTCAAATGGAAGGACAATATTTCTTTCTGTACCGATGACTTATATGCCGCGACCATACAGGAGAAAGGCCATATCAATAAAGTTTTCGGTGAAGCGGTTGGCTATGGATTGGATCCTTTGGATGGCATCAGGTTCGCGACCTACAATGCGGCACGGGAATACGATCTCCAAGATCTTGGCGTCATTGCTCCTGGGTATGTTGCTGATTTCCAAGTGGTGCATGAGCTCAATGGATCCCGGCCGAAGGCTGTATTTATTGCAGGTCGCTTGGTCGCAAAGGAAGGCTCTTGTCTCGTTCATTCCGTTGGGGCTCATTCCTCTTTTGGGGAATGTTCCGTCAAACTCCCTGTGCTTTCTCCTTCTGATTTCCAAATTCCGGCAAGACAGGGGCATGAGGAAATTTTCACATTGCGCTATAAGGGAAAAGGCGGGCATTTTAATGATGGCGGTTATGCCTCATATCCTGTACATGCGGGAGTCGTCGATATTACCGGTGATCCAAATATCAGTCTTTTGACGGTCATCAATCGCTATGGGAAGAAAATGATGGGGAGAGCTTTGTTTCAGGATAGTGGGTTGGTTCAAGGAGCTTATGCGACGACGATTTCCCACGATTGCCATAATCTTTTGGTCGTTTCACGGGATCCCGATGATGCCCTGCTTGCCTCAGAGGTCGTTGAAAGAATTGGCGGAGGCTTTGCCGCCGTAGTGCATGGGACGGTACTCTGTACGTTGCCGTTGCCGGTTGGTGGTTTGATGTCAGATACGTCCGTGCAGGAGATTGTCAAGCTGATCAAGGACTTTGAACAGGAATCTGCGGTTTTGTTTTCCAAATCAGGGAATATTCTCCGATTCGCGACGTGTGCGTTGCCAGTGCTTCCTGGTTTTGTTGTTACCGACCAAGGTATCATCGATGGTGCTGGTCAGAAAAACGTCCCCTTGTACCGTTGATGGGATCTCGCCATGTGGTTTGTTGGTTTCACTTGTTGGTCTGACTGAGCAGGTACATCCCCACTTTGAAGGAAAAATCTATGGCTGCTTGTTGTAAAGCATCAGGAAGTCCGCTCGTGAAGTTATGAATTTCATAAGTGAAATCTCCTTTGTAGTGGATTTTTTCCAACATATGCATGATCGGTTCCCATTGGACGAATCCGATATAGGGGACAAGATGTTCATCGATGAATCCTCTGTTGTCATCGACATGCAATGCGATCAAACGCGAACCGAGCTTTTCCAGGGATGCGCATTGATTCATTCCTGACAGATTTGCATGCCCGAAATCCCAGCAGACACCGAATTTGTCATTACCAAGCTTATCGACCAGTTCAATGAGTTCTTCTGGGGTGGTGCCGTATCTGTTTGTTGTCGGTCCATGAGGGTTATATCCTGAAATTGCTTCATGGGTTGATGAGGCGATTACATTCCCCTGCACCATGGTCGATCGTATCACTCCGGGAACAACCATCAGGGAAAGCGAGAATCTTGAACATCAATATGGAATCATCGATCGCTGCCCTGTGCATTGCGAAGATTTCATTCAATGGATCATAGAGGATAAGTTCTGTACTTCCGTTCCTGCATTCAGCAAAGCTGGTGCGACTCTTGTAAAAGACATCGAACCATATGAGTTGATGAAAATCCGTTTACTCAATGGCAGCCATAGCGCTTTGTCATATCCTTCGTATCTGATGAATATCCGTTACGTGGATGAGGCGATTAAGGATCCTGATATCGGTAATTTCATCAGGAACCATTATATGGAGGAGATCACCGCGACACTTCCCCGGATTGATGGGGTGGATTTTTCCGCATACAAGGATAAACTCATCTCTCGTTTCGGGAACCAAGCCATCAAGGACACCATTCTCCGTCTTGCAAGCGATGGATCGAAGAAAATCGCAAATGCGATTGTCAAACCTCTGGAGGAAGCGATCAAGAAGGGTTCTGAACATACGTACATGGTGTTTGCATTAGCTTGTTGGGGCCGTTTTTTGTTGGGGACCGATGAACAAGGCAAGGAGATACCTATTGAGGATCCGATGGGCCAACAGCTTGCGCAAGCGCTTAAAAAAAGCCCTCGTGCATTTTTGGAACTTTCCAGTGTGCATGATCTCAGCAAAGAACAATGGAGCCTGCTGGAACGGATGTTCTCGAATGATTTGATGGCGATTGAGAAGAATGGCACCCGTCAGGCGTTGAAGGATTTGTTGGCGACCTGAAGATTACCGTATTTGTGGTCGTGTACGATTGGAAAATGAATACCGTTTGTCCTTTGTTCAATACGTTGCATAGGGACAAGGGAAGTTGCTGTTTGAATCCTGTTCGTTTTTTCCCCTAAAGTCACTCCTGTATTGGTCGAGAAATGTTTATTTGCTTTGAAGAAGGTGATGGATGTTCATCCTGGGTTTTGCATGGTGCCACTGATTGACGCACTGTAAGGTTGGCATCCATCAGGGCTTGGAACAGCATAAGGTCTTTTGTATCCATCAAATTGATGAGCATTTTTGCTGCTTGTGCTCCCAACTCCGCATTGGGAATGTGGATTGTGGTCAATGGAGGGGTGACGTAAGAGGAAGCGGGAAAATCTCCCCATCCTATGATGGAGAAGTCGTTTGGGACGTTCAATCCCAGTTCCCTGATGTGGTTGAGAAAGCCGATTGCGATCATGTCCGATGAGAATAGCACAGCCGTCGGTTTGTCTTCCAATTCCATCAGATCGTCAGCCATCTGGTAGCCATAGCGTTCGGTATAATATCCTTGTCTGATGTACTCATCGCGTACGATGATGCCGTTGTCCTCAAGAGCTTGCGTATATCCTTTCACACGAAGTTTGCTGTTGCGGAAGTTTTCGTTCCCTCCGACAAAGGCGATTTTGCGATGACCATTGGAGATAAGGTACAACGTGGCGTTATATGCGGCGAGTGTATCATCCACATTGATGTAATTGGTGAATTTATCATTCACCCAACGGTTCAGAATGATGTAAGGAATGTGATTTTTTTTCATAAATCCAAGGATTTTGTCTTCTTGGTCGGAGCTAAGCCCTCTGTCAAGACAAAGATCTAGAAATATAAAGAATATTTCTAAGCTACCTGAATATCCTTTTCCCTTATAGGGAAACATCCTTGTTCATATACTTCATTTGGTGTTTGGTAATCCAAGCCTTGATGAAGTCTCTCGTCGTTGAAGAATGCTATGAAAGCATCCAAACCATTTGAAAGCTGGGTCATCGTATTGTAGTCGTGGAGGAAGATACATTCATACTTCAAGGTCCGCCAAGTCCGCTCAACGAAAATGTTGTCTAAACATCTTCCAATGCCATCCATGCTAATCCGAATCCCATATCCCTCCAGCATTGCAATGAACTCTTTACTTGTGTACTGAGATCCACAATCTGTGTTAAAGATGGCAGGCATTCCATATTTAGCCATGGCTTCCTGAACGCAATCCATACAGAATTGGGTATCCATTGTGTTGCTCAGGCTCCAGGAGAGGATTTTCCTGCTGTAGAGATCAATGACAGCCGTAAAGTACACCATGCCTCCAGGAAGCTTGATATAGGTAATATCTGTTGCCCAAACCTCATTCACAAAGCTGATCTTTCGGTTCCTGAGCAGGTAAGGGAACTTTTTCTCCTTTCTCTTGCTGTTCCTGGTCGTCTTGAATACCGGGGCTAGTCCCTGCAGACCCAACATCTTGTAAATACGTCTCACACGCTTCTCAGTGGCCTCTGGATGCTTCTTTCGCTGGAGATAGAATGACATCTTCCTATAACCATAGGTCGGGTATTCTACCCAGGCATCCATGACAATCTCTGCAAAAGCCTTCTCTTCAGCAAAGAATTCCATCCTGAGCCGTTCCTGTTCCTCGTGATGGTTTCTCCAGTAGTAAAAAGAAGATCGAGGTATGCCCAACAACGTGCACTGCTTGTAGACTGGCAAAGTAAAGGGCCTTTTTGGGCCTTCTGGCTTCGCCAGCTCAAAATCTACCAGATAACAGAGGTCAGATCCTATAAATTCATCTTTTTTTTTAGGAATGCTAGCTCCATCTGGGTTTTTCCAAGTTCTGTACAAGTTTCTTCATTAACCTGCTTCAGCTCTGCATTCTCTTTCTTGAGCTGTTTGACTTCCTTGGAAAAGCCTCCTGATAGAAATGCTTTTTTCCAGTTTGATACCATACTTCCAGAAATCCCATGCTTTGCTGCAATCTCATTTACAGTGTTTTTTTCTTTGATAGCTTCTATAGCTACCTCTTTCTTGAAAGTGTCTGTAAAAGTCTTTCTGTTCCTACCCATACTGTTTCTCCTTGTTGTAAGGTAGCAAACATTCCTTATTTATTTAAGATACTGTCCAAAACCTGGTCTTAGTATAGTCCTCACTGGTTCCAAGGATAAAATATCCATTTTTCAATGGCATAAAGAGGTCTTCCAAATTGTCCAGTTGGTGATCATCAAAAACTATTATTTCGTTTTTGATTTTTGTTTTGGTCATCTGCTCAATGAATGACGATGTCGCGGCATAGAATGCGGGGTGTCCCGCGAGATTATCTGCCGAAAGCTTTGGCATGATAATCCCAACGCACAGCGCTTTTTTTTCAACTGTTTTCGGAGATTGGTAGTTGGTGTCATTGAGTGCTTGGATGATTCGATTACGCGTTTCAAGTCTGACATTGGCGTGTCCAGTGAGAACCCGTGAGACAGTGCTGGGAGAAACTCCTGCTATTTTTGCTATTTTCCTGATGGTAGACATATGTTTCATGAATTGTAGTTGTTTATTTGCTGAATATCAAGAAAAATCTAGTATATGAAACAAATATGCAAATATTGTTTCAAAAATAAAAATATTGTTTTTTCAAAAATACCTTTTATAATTCAAGCTGTAATGCATTTTACTTGTTTATTGGTATTTGAAACTAAATGAAACTAATTATGAAACATTTGCGAAATAAAAGTGCTTTGATGAGAAAAACATCTAATGCCACAAGGAGCGAATGATGGAAAACAACAACTCGGAAAAATGGAAACACCCAGGGAACAGACAGGAATTGCTGAGAAGAGCATTGGTCGAGGCGATGGGGTATACGGACATTGATTTGGACAAACCCATAATCGGCATCATGAACACATGGGGTGAGACAAATCCTGGGCATATGCATTTCAGACAATTGGCCGATGATGTGAAACGTGGTGTCTGGGCAGCAGGAGGATTCCCGCTTGAAGTGAATACTTTGTCCATTTGTGAGGTGTTTTTTGATCTTTCCAGCCTCATTTACCGGAATCTTCTTGCCATAGAAACCGAAGAGCTTGCCGCCAGACATCCTTTTGATGGTATTGTGTTGATCGGCGGTTGCGACAAAAATATTCCAGCCCAACTTATGGCTGCGGCGACAGTCAACAAACCGACGATTTTCCTTCCGGGAGGGGCTATGCTTCCGGGTTCCTACAAAGGCGAGACGCTTTGCTGTGGAACGGATACATTCAAAATTTACAACCGTTACATATCAGGCGAACTCACATGGGACCAGATGATGGATAGGGCAGGTTGCCTCTATGGAAGTGTTGGCGCATGTCCCATCATGGGTACAGCGAACACTTGCCAGACGGTTGCTGAAGCATTGGGAATGGCTCTTCCCGGCAGTGCTTCGTCGCTTGGGTTGTCAGCGGAGAAAGCAAGGCAGGCGGAAATGACGGGTCGGCGCATTGTGGAGATGGTGCATGAGAATCTCAGAGTGCGTGACATCATCACGCCAGATTCGATGCGGAACGCCATCAGGGTGCTTATGGCCTGCGGTGGTTCGACCAATTTGCTTATCCATATGAAAGCCATCATGCATCGTGCTGGTTTTGACATTGATTTGATGGAATTCGACAGTATCAGCAATGATACTCCGCTTTTGGTCAATGTAAAGCCACATGGAACAAACCCGGTAGGTGCCGAGTTCCACAATGCAGGTGGAGTTCCTGCCGTGATGAAGGAATTGGAAGGGAAGCTCAATCTTGGATGCATGACTGTCACAGGAAAGACAGTCGGGGAAAACCTGAAAGATGTCGATTATGCATACAATCGGGATGTGATACGGCCCATTGGCAAACCTCTTTCACCTGTCGGAGGTATGTGTATCCTTAAAGGGAATTTAGCACCGAACGGTGCGGTCATCAAACGGAGTGCGGCAACGGAAAGGCTGATGCATCATCGAGGTCCTGCAAAGGTATTCGATGATCTTTCTGTTGCAGAGAAGTGGCTTGCCGATCCTAATTCCGCTGTTGATGAGAATACGGTTATTGTGCTTCGCGGATATGGTCCAAAAGGTGCGCCGGGAATGCCGGAATTTGGAAATTATCTCCCTGTTCCTCCGAAGTTGCACAAAAAAGGCATTGACGATTACCTGAGAGTTACGGATTCCCGCATGAGTGGCGGATGCTATGGTTCGGTCATCCTTCATGTCGCGCCTGAGGCGGAAGTCGGTGGCCCTATCGTTGCTGTTCGCGATGGTGACATCATCCATGTGGAAGCTGACCAGAATCTTATTGAAGTGGAAATTTCCGATGAGGAAATCGCTAAACGTCTCAAGGATTTCAAACCCAAGGGGCATCCGGATATCAAACGTGGTTTTGTGAGAAATTTCATAGACCATGTTTCACAAGCGGACGAGGGATGCGACCTAGATTATCTGACGTATAAGGAGGATTAAGTATGGTGACTCTCAAAGGGGTATGCCCCATTATCGCCACACCATTCACTGACCGGGGCGAAGTCGATTATGACAGCCTTCAGAATGAAATTGGTTTTATGGCAGATCATGGATGTAACGGTGCCACGTTGTTCGGGATTGCCGGAGAATATTACAAACTGAGCGATGCGGAAGCGGACAAAATGGTGAGTGTTGTAGTGGAAGCATGCAGGAAAAACGGTATTGCTTCCATCATCTCAGTCACGACCCATGCCACAGAACTTGCAGTGAAGCGTGCGCGGTTTTTTCAAGAAAAAGGTGCAGATAGCCTCATGGTGTTGCCACCGTTTTTTCTCAAACCGGGAGAATCCAGCATTGTAGCGCACATCAAGGCCGTCTGCGATGCTGTGGACATTCCTGTCGTCCTTCAGTATGCCCCAGAGCAGACTGGAGTTTCTCTTGATCCTTCAACTCTCGCAAGAATTGGGAAGGAAGCAAGAAACGATGTCTACTACAAATTGGAATGCAAGCCTGCTGGCGCATATACGACGAATATCCTGAAACAAATCGGAGGGGCGCCACGTGTCTTCATTGGAAACGCTGGGTACCAATTTATCGAACTGTTCGATAGAGGTGCGATTGGTGTGATGCCCGGTAGCTCCATGTGCGACTTATATGTGGCGATTTATGACAGTTATAGGGAAGGAGACAGGAAAAAGGCAATGGAACTTCATGGAAACGTGTTGCTTCCCATGCTAAACCACATTAGGCAGAATCCGGAAATGATCATCGCATATGAGAAAACCATCTTGAAGAAACGTGGGGTTATCGCTTCGGATTATTGCAGGAAACCTTGTTTCGGGAAAGATGAAGAATTCGATACTTTGTTTGAAGAATTTTATGCGCTTACCCTACCTTATCTGAAATGAATAAGCATCAGGTTATCTGATTATGGGTTTTGAAGTTTGATAAATCGTAAAATGCTTTTAAAAGGAGATGTCTGCTATGAAAAAATGTCTTGTGGTGTGTATGGTTCTTTCTCTTTTCGCAAGTTCCGTTTTTGCTGCTGGAACGCAAGAGACTGCAGTGAATTGGCCGACGAAGCCGGTCTCTGTCCTTATCCCGGCGAATGTCGGAGGTGATACGGATACCACGTTCCGTACTCTCAGCCAAAGTATCTCAAAGGAAATCGGACAACCCGTAACGCTGAACAACATGAGTGGAGGAGCTGGTTCTGTCGCGACGTACGAGTTGCTCAACTATGATGCTGATGGATACATGGGGATGTGGCATCATTATGACACGATTCTTCTGACCATGAAAGGGATGATGGACAAACGGTATGATGAGTATCTTGATATCGCCGCTGTTGTTCCCGTGACCGGTGGCGAATACATGTTGCTTACCAACAAAGCAAGCGGATTGAATAACTTCAACGATATCATCACGTATGCGAAAGCAAATCCCGGAAAACTCGTGATTGCCACCGAAGCGGGTGGGTATAACCATCTTTTCTCAGCCTATTTTGCGGAGAAAGCCGGAATCGATGTGAATATTGTCGACTTTGGTTCTGCCGCCAACCGTATTGCCGCACTTGTAGGCAACCAGTGCCAGATACTCTTTGGAACATATGATAATTACAAAGGATATAAGAATGACTTGAACTGTATCGCATGTGCGGCTGAAACAAGAAAAGAGTATGCACCAGATATCCCGACGATCAAAGAACTTGGGTATGACATTTTCTCCGAAAAGTTCTATCTCTTCGGGTTCAAGAAAGGAACTGATCCCAAGATTGTCGAAAAGATGGGTACAGCTATTAAAAATGCCGTTGCGTCTGATGCGGGGAAGAAAGTATTTGAGAAATACCAGTATACCGCGGAAGTGCTTACTGGGAAGGCAGCTCTGGACCGGTGCAAACAGTTTGAGGAAAAGTATAAGGATTCGATTTACTTGCTTAAGAAATAAATGGACTGGTTCGTATGAGTCCAGGGAGTTAAGAGACTTCCTGGATTCATATGCATATTGAGGACAAATGCAAAGGAATATATGAAAAAAAAGTGGGAAAAAATACTAAGTCTGGAAATCAAACCAGCTGATATTGATCTTGCTGGAGGTTTGTTGGCCGTAGTCTTTGCTGTGGTGGCGTTTGTTGCCACATTGGGGACAAAAAGTTTTTCCAATTCAGTGATCGGCCCCAAAACGGTTCCGCAGATTTTCAGTGCCATCGTTTTCGTTCTTGGCTGGTCAATTGTGATTCGATGGGTTGTAAAACGTGGAAAAGCCAAGAATGTGCATGTGGATCAAATAGAGACGAAAGGTGATCAACCAATCGATCAAAAAATGATATTCCAGAAAATCACTCCTCTGGTTTCATTCCTACTCCTTGCTCTCTATATTTTTTTGATGAAACCCATAGGTTTCACATTTTCGTCAATAATCTATTTGACACTTCAGATTCCGCTTCTTTCAGCTGACTTGAGCGGAAAAACAATTCTCAAGGCTTTTAAAATTGCCATCTTGGCATCGGTATGCACGTATTTGCTCTTTGCACTTGGTTTTGGTCTTAAATTGCCTAAAGGCATTATGGGATTCTGAGAAGGAGGCCTCATTTTGTTCAACTCAATCATTTCTGGATTCGCTAATTTGGATCCTTTATCATATTTGTTGCTTCTGGCTGGCTCGGTCGTTGGGTTGGTTTTTGGATGTGTTCCCGGACTTTCTGGATCAATTGCACTGACATTAGCGATTCCTTTGACATTTACGGTCACCCCAATACAAGCTTTTGCCACCTACATGGGAATTTTCGTAGGTGGTTGTTCGGGTGGATTGATTTCAGCCATCCTGATCGGCGTGCCAGGAACCGCATCGTCACTTACTACGGTTTTTGACGGTTTCCCCATGGCTCAGAAAGGGCAGCCGGGTAAGGCGTTGGGAACAGGCATTTTCTGTTCATTCTTGGGAAGCTTGTTTGGGTTCTTGGCTTTGTTTGCGATTGCTGAGCCTCTATCGAGGATTGCCATAAAATTTGGACCAATAGAGTTGTTTTCACTGACGCTGTTTGCCATATCACTCGTTTCGGTCCTTTCCGGCGATGATTTGGTGAAAGGCTGGATAGTTGCTTTAATCGGAATCCTTCTCGGTATGGTCGGTATGAGTGTGGTGGATGGTATGCCGAGAATGACATTGGGGATCGGTAGGCTCAATTCAGGTATCTCTGCCACACCTGCAATGGTGGGGCTGTTTGTGATCGGTAGTCTGTTCTCCGCATCTCTTGCCGATAAGGGATATGTGGATACAAGCAAAATCATGGATTACAAAATTCATGGTTTGGGTTTTACGAAACAGGAAGCCAAACAACAGGCTCCGAATTTTCTTCGTTCCGCACTCATTGGTTTGGGTATTGGCATTTTGCCTGGAATTGGAGGGGTTACATCCAACTTGGTGGCTTATACCGTCGCAAAAACGACTTCAAAGCATCCTGAATTGTTTGGAACGGGGTATATCGGTGGTATCGTGGCGCCGGAGACGGCAAATAATGCATCGATAGGAGGTGCCATGATACCGTTCTTGGCTCTTGGTATTCCTGGAGATGGGTTCACCGCTCTTTTGCTCGGAGGGCTCACACTTCATGGTTTCATAGCCGGACCGATGCTGTTTAATGAAAATGCGGATTTCGTGTATGCCATTTTCGCATGTTTGTTATTGGGTGCAATCATTACCGTATTGATTGAATACCTTGGGTTGCCATTGCTGGTGAAGTCTCTCAAGATACCAAAACACATTCTGATGCCCATCATCATGGTCATGATTATGGTCGGATGCATCAGCGTCAACAACCGCATATTTGAGTGCTGGATTATGTTGTTCTTTGGCATCATTTCCTATGTCTTCCGCAAGTACAAATATTCCATCACACCGATTGTGCTCGGATTCATGCTTGGCCCTGATCTCGAAGTTGATTTGCGACGGGGATTGATGATTTCCAAGAACAACGTATGGGTGTTTTTCCAGAAACCGATTAGTTGCGCGTTCATCATCCTCACCATTGTGAGCACAATCTTCCTTCTCAGACAAAATAAACGCAACGAGAGAAAATTGAGGGAACATGCTGCAAAAGCCGGACGCAACGTGGAAAATGTCGATGACGATTGATGGTTCGTTTCGTTTACTCCGATAGGTTCTTCAGAAAATGACATTTTCAGTGAACTGAAGGGGATTAATTGGATGTGTTCCAGGGAGGATGTTATGGAATTGTCACTGTATGGATCTGTATCATTCAGGAATCCGATGGGGTTGTTCCATACGATGAGAATCGCTTCGGAATTGGGTTATCAGGCAATTGATGTTCGTGGCCAGTCATTGGATACAGTGAAAGTCATGCCGAAGAACATCAATGCCGTCGGGTATGATATGCTGGGACCTGGTTTTCTTGATGAGCAAGGGATGAAAGATTTGAAGAAGGAATTACGGTTGCGGAAGCTCCACATCTCAGCTATTTCCTGCTATAACCCATTGTTGCTTCCCGAAGGTGAACTGGCATCAATCGCTTATGACAAGTTCAAGAAAATGGTGGATTTTTGCGAAGTGCTTGAAATACCGTTTGTACGTCTCATCGGGTATTCTGAAAAACCATACGAAGGAATAACATTGGAGCGGAATACTGCTAAAAGATTGTTGGCCGAAAGGATTAAAGCTCTTTGTCAGTATTCAGCTCCAAAAGGAATCGGCGTATTGTTGGAGAATGGAGAGGGGTGTATTCCCAAAGACGCTCAAGAACAACTTGATTTGTCAGACAGGGTGGATGAGCCGAATCTGAAGATTGTATGTGATGTTTTGAACTATGCTTTTGAAGGACTGGATCCAATGAAGGAAGTGAAATGTCTCCTTGGTCATATTGGTTGCCTTCACGTGAAGAATGCTTGCATGAATGGAGGATACAGAGGTTTCAAATGGACGGTTCTATCAAAAGGTGATGTCGATTACCAAAAGATTCTCCAACAAGTGTTTGCCAGCGGGTTTGATGGAACCATTGTTTGTGAGTATGCGAATCCCTTCAAGGGAATGGGCAGGGATTATTGGAACGACATGCCCGATCCGAAGTCTTGGGCCAAAGATGCAAGGGATTTCATCACTTCAATGAAACCTTGACAGAGAAGGGATATGGGTAGTTTTTCTTTTGGAAAAGGCAAAAGAATCGTTGATCTCTCATTGACACTCAAGGAAGGAGCCCCTTCAACATGGCCGGGAATGAAAAAATTCAAACACGGTGAATTCAAGAACTTCCCATCTGAGGCCGATACATGCAGGACATGTTGGTTTCTAATGGATGAACATTGCGGGACACATTGTGATGCACCTGGTCACTTTGTGAAGCCGGATGCAACCCATACGCAAGACTCACTGTCTGGAGAACACCTTGATCTACGGTCGCTTCAGGGAAATTTGGATGTGGTTGATGTGAGAAATCTGGTAGGAAATGCGACAAATGGTGAAAGACCATTCATTGAGCCTGAAGTGATAAGCAAATGGGAAACACCAGGCAGGAATGCGATGCGGAATGGCGTTTTTCGAAGGGCTTTCATCTCTCGATACGTTACCGGCATATGGAAGTTTTTTGTATTCCTGCCATTGAAACTTTGTAATTCGTCAGGGTGTCCCTGAAGAGCTATCGCATGTTTGTGAATCTGTTGTTGAAAGCACAGGAGAATAGCTGATGATTGATCTGTTGAAGAAAAATGGGATGTTTCGCAAAGCCAACATGCATTGTCATACTGTGTTGTCCGATGGGAAAATGACTGCGGGACAAGTGAAGGATTGGTACCAACGTAATGGATACTCCATTGTCGCGTTCACCGATCATTCGAAGTATGCCGAATACCCGCAACTTACTGATGAGAATTTTCTGGCTATTCCCGGTGTTGAAGTGGCGTTTACTTGTCTTGATCCAAATACCCCTCCTTTAAAGTACAAACTGTGCCACATGAATTTTTATGCGACATTCCAACATGCACAGTATGTACCTGAAGAGCATACCTATGAAATTGGGGTGATGAACCGGTATATAGCAAAGATGAAGCGGCAAGGTTGGCTCTGTACATTGAACCATCCGGGGTGGTCTCTGCAGACTACGGAAGAAATCAACGGGATTATTGGTGCCGATGGATTTGAAGTGTACAATCACAAAAATGTGGTTCATGACGATAATGGAGACGGACAGGCACAATACGCGGTTTTTCTCAATTCCGGGAAGCGTGCTTGGGCTGTTGCCGCTGATGACAACCATTCTGGTGCATTACCTGATGGGACACCGGATCCAGTAACGGACGATACCTGTGGCGGCTACATTATGATCAGTATGCCTTCTTTGACTATCGAGAGTTTTTCCGAGGCTTTTCGGGACGGAAGATTCTATGCATCGACAGGTCCTGAGATATTCGATTATTATATTGATGAGAATAAAAACTCTGTCATATTGGACTGTTCCCCAGTGAGTAACGTCCTCCTCAAAGGAATCCATACGGTCAAATGTGCGATGAAAATTGCTGAAAGGGATTCCATAACACATGCGGAATTCCCGCTCGATCCGATACGAAAACAAGAACCGTTCTTCAGACTAGAGATTTTTACCAAGGGGATGAAGCGTGCTTTCGCCCAACCCTATTGGTTTGACTGATTATGGAGTGAATGATGTATCCATTAGGGGAAAGAGTTTTGGTTTGTGGCCACCGCGGTGATTGCATCCATGGTTTGGAAAACACCATGACAGCGTTTTCCTTGGCCGTAGGAGCTGGCGTGGATATGGTGGAGACTGATGTGCGTATGACTTCAGATGGTTGCCTTATCCTCATGCATGACGCTTGTGTGGACAGGACTACTGATGGTACTGCTTTAGTAAGCGAATTTACCCTTTCCCAATTGATACGATTCAATGCTGCGGCACATGCACTGCCCGGGTTTGAACCAGAACCTCCAGCAACGCTGAAAAATTTTCTTACATTTGCGACAAGATATCCACGGCTTCTTCTTAACATCGAGCTCAAAGACTATCCCTGTCCGGGGAATGAAGAGTTCGCATTTGAATGTGCTGATAAACTTGCGTCTACTGTTCTTTCTTTTGGTCTCGGGGAGCGAACGTGGATCAACTCGTTTGATGGTCGGTTGCTTGAATTTGTTTTTAAGAAATATGGAAAGGCTTTTCATTATCATGGATTCTATCCATGGTTCATCTTGGGGCCAATGACGATCGATCCAGAGAGCTTCATTGATTTGGCTTGCATGCAACACAGGTATCTGGATAAAGGTGTGATGAAGAAATTCGACGATCCCCTATGCCCGAAGGAATGGTTCACTTTTCTCCTAGACAAGGGAATCATGCCTCTCGCAGCGCCGAGTATTGCCGTGTATGCTCACTATGATGAAGCCTTTTCTTGGGGTTGTCGATGCGTCAACACCAACAATCCATATGGGATGTTGCGGCATTTGGGAAGGTAAGGAATTCATGAGTCCTTCCATGTATTCTGGGACGCTCGGTTGATATTCATTTCTCGATCGTAAGTCGTTTTCGCCGATGTTTTGAGAGAAGCCTTTTGCAAAGGCATCATAGTCGATGGCTTCGTTGCTTTCAGGTGCGTATGAGAAGATGTCCATCTGGCTGTCGAGAACGTATTTGCACCAAATTGTGTTGATGCAAGCAATCGTTATGGTTCCTCTGCTTAGGAATCGCTGCAGTTGTTGTCCGTATAGGATGACCCGTTGTTCGGCATCTGTTGGGATTTCGGGCATGCTCATCTTGCAAGGCAAGATCAAGTCTCATCTTTGAAAACGATAGGGACAAAACTGTATGCGCTGCATGTCCACGACAAACGGGGACTTGCGGATGAACATTTGCTTCCGTATTTTGGGAAAATTGCGTGGAATCCAGTCATGAGAACGCTGAAGGATGTCCATTACAAGGGTGATTTCACCTTTGCAGTCCATCATTTCACTGATGGACTACCGAATGCATATTTGTATCGGAAGGCTATAGACTTCGCATATGTGCTTTGCCTTTGCAATGGGAAATGACCGTGTGCCGGATGTGTGGAGTCCTTCAGCAGTATGCGACAGCCCGGCCTGGGCAACCTGTGGAAAGGGCGAGCTTCAAGGGTAGGAAGATGAAGTAGGCGCCGATTTCTGGCAACGCTTCCAAGTGGGAAAGGTTCTCGATGAAAATCATCCCATGGTTGAGGCCGAACTGGTGGGGTGGAATGCCTGCATCCACGGAACCAATGCTGGGCGCATCGATCCCGACGCAACGGATGCCGGTGTTGAGAAGATAGGAAAGGGTTTCCGCGGAGGGCGCCGGCCATCCGGGGGTTTTCCTGTCTCGCGCCGGACCGTCAAGGAATAGATACCGTTGTTGCGGGTCATCGGAGAAATATCGGTCCCATGCGGTCATGAAGGCGACGATTGTACCAGGGGTCAGCATTCCGTTTCTTTTTTCCCATGATTTGACCTGTTCCGGGGTGATGACAGGTCCGTGGCCAGGCATCTGGCCGCTTTCCTCAAGGTTCCTCACGTCGATCACCGCAAGGGGGCCTTGCATGGCTGCGAGCTCTAGGTGGTCGCCTTCCAATGCGGAGATGGGGCCGTTGGGGTTCGATGGTACGAAATGCGCGGGTGCGTCGCAATGGGTGCCGCAATGTTCGTCCATCGCGAACCAGCAGGTCTTGCATGGATCTTGGGGTGAGGGGAATGACTTGAACACCTCATGTTGGTAAGGATGCATTCCAGGCCACGTAGTGGGGAAATCGGCGCGCAGGGTCAACGACAAATCAATGATGTTCTTATTTTGCGTTTCCTTCATCAAATAATCCCTCCTGGAGATTTCTGATTTTTTTCTCCATGTGCCTGATCAATATTCCGTTCTTCAGATGGTCGAACATCGCGTTGTATGCAGTTGTCTCATCATGGGCTTTGATCGCTTCGAATATCTTTTTGTGGTACAGGTAATTCTCTTGTTTGAATTTTTCGGTGTACACCGAACTTACCCCATCTTCCATGAGGTTCAGCGCCTTGGAGTAATCGAACATGTTCTTCTTGATCTGGACTTTTGAGGCTTGGATGACTTTCTTCACCACTTCGCTGAAGGAACTATTGTGCGTGGCTTTCGCAATGAGATAGTGGAACTGCTCGTCAGTTGGATTGAGCGTGATCTCGGTTGCGTTTTTGATGCGTTCAAGTTGTTTCTCCAATTCCGCTATTTCCTTGTCCGTGCACCGTTTTGCAGCCAGTTGGGCCGAGATGCTCTCAATGTAGCATCGTGTCTCAAGGACATTCTCCAAGGACTGCTCCTCCTTCGTGAACAAGGAGGAGATTACCTCACGCATCACATTTCCCGCCTTATCACATACAAAGGCGCCTTTACCGGGATACACTTTGATCATCCCTCGGGTCTGGAGAATGGCGAGTCCCTCCCGTACCGTATACCGTCCGACACCGAACTGTTCGGACAGTATGCGTTCTGATGGCAATTTCATTCCGGGATTCAATTGTTGCGAAGCGATCATCCGTTCCAGTTGCTCCGCAACCTGCTCGCTCGCATTCTTTTTCATGATCGTGCCGCAATCAATTCCGGGTGCCGCCATTTTCGCCGTCCTTTTTCAGTCCCACCTGAAGGTCTGGATGTAATCCTTCGCATCCTTCGCCCACTCATATGCATCGGGGGCGGTGTTCCAGAAATCCCGTTCCATTCCTTTGTACGGGTTCGCGTATTCGCAAACGATGGTACCACTGAACGTTGCCGATGGCAATTCCGAGAATATGCGGGAAAAGTCTATATTCCCTTGCGACAAGAGCGACCAACGAAAGCCGCGTGTGCTTTTCGGTGCGTACTTGTCTTTGGTGTCGGTGGAGAAGATGGCGTTTTTCACGTGAAGCACCTTGACGTATGGTTTGATGACTGCGAGTTCTTGGTAAGGATCCAATCCTTCAAATGCGAAATTGAGCACATCGAACACGATGTCGAGGTTTTCCTCACCAACCGCCTCCTTGATAGCCAACATCTCCTTTGCGGTGCTTGGAATACAGTTCTCGCCATTTTCCAAGAGCACCCTGATGCCTTTTGGTGCTGCCGCCTTGCAGAGTTCCTTCAGCCTTCCGCAATAGAGCCGGAATGCGGTCTCCCGAGGCAGGGAGATAGCCTCAGCGGGTTTCTCGGAATATCCGATGAGTCGTATCGCGGGAATGGACATCATTTCGGCGAAGTCGAGCATTTGGAGAAACCTGTCATAGGAAGCCTCTGCCATTTTTCCTTCCGGCAGGGTGAGGGGATTGTAACAGGATATGCCAGAGATGGGCATACCCTCAGCTTTCAGCAATTCTTTGAGTTCCTTGGTACCGGTACTGTCAAGGGTATGGGGGCCAAGCATGTCATACCCGACAGCATTGATGTTTCGTGTTCCGATCAACGGTGAATCTAAGGAATAACCACGAACATCGATTGCTTGATAGCCGAGCTTTTTGGCTATCCGTACCGTATGGGCAAGCCCGAACGGATTTTTGAATGAAACCGACGAATAGAGGGAAAGGATCATGATACCTCCTTGGTATGCTTGTTCATTTTGAAGATGGAAAAAGCCACTACGGCTGCGGAAAGCAACAGGCATGTAGCGCAGAACGGGTTCTTAAAAAAGGCAAGGAAGTTTCCTTCCGTCATCTGCAGGCCTCGCCGCAAGTACAATTCGACCATCGGACCGAGGATGAAACCGAGAATGACCGGCGAGAGCGGGAACTCGGTCTTGCTCAGCGCATAGCCGATGATGCCGAACAACAACAGTGTCCATGCATCAAAAATTCTGTTGTTCAATCCATAGGAACCTACGACACACAAGACAATGATTAACGGAAAGAGTATGTGCTTTGGGATGTTCAGCATCTTGACGAACATTCTCATGAAACCATATTCGAATACCACCATCAGTATATTCGCCACAATGAGGGCTGCGAAAATCGCATACACGAGCGGTCCATTGGTCTTGAAGAGCAGGGGGCCTGGAGTGATGCCGTGGATCATGAATGCGCCGATAAGCATCGCCGTGAAGGTGTCGCCCGGAATCCCCAAAGTGAGGAGAGGGACCAAAGCCCCGCCTACCGCCGCATTGTTGGCTGTTTCCGATGCCACGATGCCGTCGACGATGCCGGTGCCGAAAGCCTCTGGATGTTTCGAGGTGTTTTTGGCGACGACATAGGAAAGGATGTTGGCGGTTGATCCTCCCAGTCCTGGCAGGATCCCGATTACGGTTCCTATCATGCAGGACTGCAGGAAGTTGCGACACTGCCCTTTGACGTCTTGGAGGGAGAAGCCGAAACCTTGTATATGGTAGGATTCCAATTCCCCCTGTTCCCCTTTGTCTCCTGATTGCACCACTTTGAGCAATTCGGAGATGGCGAAGAGTCCGACCAAGGCGGGCAGCAGGCTCAGGCCACTGCTCAGTTCCAGGATGCCGAAGGTGAACCGTGGGTATCCGTCCATCGAAGATATCCCAACGATGGACAAGGCCATACCGATAAATCCGGCGATCAAGCCTTTCAGTGGCTTGTCCCCGCTTACCGTGGAGATCAGCATCAAGGCGAAGAATGTAAGCCCGAAGTATTCGAGCGGACCGCAAAGTACCGCCAATTGGGCAATTTTGGGCGCAAGGAAGAACAGTGCGATGAAGGAGAAAAGGCCGCCAAAAAAGGAACTGACGATGCCGATACCCAAAGCCTTCCCAGCTTGTCCTTTCACCGCCATAGGGTGTCCGTCGAATGTGGTGGCGATGGATGATGCCGTACCGGGTATGTTGAGAAGGATGGCAGAAATCAAACCACCGGAGCAGGATCCGATGTATAAGCCCATCAGCATGGAAAGAGCGTTCACTGGGCTCATTCCGAAGGTCAGAGGAAGGAGCATGGCGACAGCCATGGTTCCTGTAAGCCCCGGAATCGCTCCGAACACGATTCCGATGAACACCCCGAAAGCGATGAAGCCGATGGTGACTACATTGAGTATTTCAGAAAAACCAAGTGCAAACATAGATTAGTGCCTCATCCAAGGATCCCTTGCGGGAGTATGAGAGAAAATCCTTTTGAAAAAAGGAAATACACGGCTGCGGAAAGGCAGACGGACAACAGGATGTTCCACAATGCCTCCCGTTTGGTCGTTTTCCCTTGGCACAAGAGGATCTGGAAGTACAAGTACACGGAAGAAGCGATGAGGAAACCTAACCTCTTCAGAACAAGGATGTAGAACGCCATCAAACCTAAGGACAACAAATCCTTGTGGGAGGCCACGCTTTTATCCGCCTCTTCCGCCTTACGGTTTGTTTTTCTGGCTGTGAAGAGATAGGCTCCTGACAAAACCATGAGTGCGATTGAAACAAGTCGCGGGAAGAATGAAGGCCCAAGAAAATCTACAGCTACGCTTTCCATGCTGAACGTAGTGGAGAACAGGATTACGGATAAGGCAAGAATGATGCTGGTGACTGTCAAATCATTGCATAACGACGTTTTTTTCATGTCATCCCCTTTGGTGAATATGAACCATGGCGGTTCTGATACAGGACGAAAGGGGCATGCTTTCCGCATGCCCCGACTGGTCATTGTTTTTTTGTCATCCCAGCCAATTCAACATATTTTTGGTATTCGCTCTCACGCTCTTTCATGAAAAGTGTGGCTGCTTCTGCGTCCAGAAAATGTGGAACCATCTGGTATTTTTGGAGGTTCTTGGCATAATCGGGTGATTTACACGCTTTTTCTACAGCGTTGGCAAACCGTTTGACAATCTCTTTCGGGGTCCCTTTCTTGAATCCGAAGAAGAAGAACTTGTTGTATGCGAGATCGACACCTTGTTCCTTGAACGTAGGAATGTCAGGGATGAAACTGTTCCGTTCTGAGGCTATCAATCCTAAACACTTGAAGTCTCCGTTCTTCACATATTCGGCACCAGAACTGTACGGAAGGCAGACTAAGTCGATTTGTTTGCCCAACAGGGCAGCGACACGGTTGGAGGCGTTTCCGCCATCCACTTCGATGAACTCCACGCCGGTCAATTTCTGGAAGGCTCTGCCGAGCACTTGGTTGATGGAGCCCATATCGGTCGAGTAGATGAGTTTCTTGTGGTTGGGGTCCTTCGCATAAGCGATCAGACTCTGCACATCGCCAAACGGTTTGTCGGCTGTGGTAAACATACCGAAGTTCTCGACATACGAAGGGATCGCGGCGATCTCAAACGTGTCACTCCACCGGTTTTTGCTTACTCCCAACAGATTGCTCACGATAGTGTCCGTGTGGAAATAAAGCACCTTATATCCGTCGGCGGGAGAGGCGAGGATGTCATTGGTTGCAAGAGCGCCTGCAGCGCCTGCCATGTTGACGATGGGTATCGATACGCCAAGATCCGGTTCCATTTCCTTTGCGATGAAACGTGCGGTCATGTCCGTATCCCCGCCTGGGTTTGCCGGAACGGTAATTTGGATCGCCTTCCCAGGGAATTGATTTTTCCCTGTTTGTGCAGTTTCAGCCTGACCGGCTGAAAACAGACAGATGGAAGCCAACAACACGATGTGAGTCAGAAAGATGGTTTTTCCTCTTTTCATATGGCACTCCTTTCAAACTGGTTCGTTCATCATAGGACTGGACACCCAAGTTGTCAAGAAAAAGTGGTAGCGTGGTGCTACCAGTTAAGAATTGACAACTGCATGGGATGCTGCAGCTATACATCATCAGCATTGTATACCACCGTGGATGGCAAGATTGTAGAAAATAATTTCCAAGCATCAACGTTAAAAAAACATTTCTCCAATGAACAAACCAAACCAAATCGCATTTCAAGAATGTTCATTTGATACAATACCTTTTGATATGCGTTATTCTTGTGATGAGGGACGATCAAACGCAAAGGATTGTCGCTTTATGCATCCAAAAGAGTAGTTGGATAAGTAATGGTCTATGGTAATGCACATGATCCATCATATCAAACATTCTTAGATCTTGGCTTGAAGCTATCGTGGATGAATCCATGTCCCTTTTCCCGTCTTGTACCTGTACTTCCATGAAATGCATTTTCTTGTCAGCCAAAACGACAAGTAGATCAACTGGAGTAAGTTGAAAATGTCCAAGATAGCGATATACCAAGAAATGGGAAAGGAAAGGGGGATGAGACAAAAATAGAGAAAAGTGAGACCAATCCTATGAAAAACAAAATAAGAATTCTCAAAACCATCTTATCCTTTTTTACATGACCTAACACAAGGTTTGTCAGGGGCATAGCCTTTTAGTGTTCCTTATGGAGATGCTTTGTGCGTTTTCTCAACGGTGAAGGATATCACTTACCCGGCTTCATCTTCTTTTCATGTACCGTCAATCGTGGCTTTGGGACCAGAAGGGAAAAAGGAATCCCATGGATGTCCTGTGTGATGATCGAAAAACCAAAACCAACCGTAACAAGAGATACCGCCATGGGACTTTTCCCTCTACTGTCAATGCATTTTGCTGTGCGAAAGGTAACCATTTTTTTGTTTGTGTTATCATGATTTGAAGTCTATACTGTCTGGAATGGTTAAAAATATGTTGGGCGATGAATTTGTTGTTGCTGGCATACGTGAAAAAGCACTGTCTTTAGGAGTTGATCTTGTAGGTTTTTCTTCTTTACAAGATGATTCTCAATATTTGCGTGACGAAAATCGCGAATTTTTGAAAAATCAAGAATATCGGTGGGCAATTTCGCTCGCGCAAAGAATTTCCAAATCAGCATGCAAATTGTTGTTGTGCCGTGATGATCCGGGACTTTTGTATTATTTTGACCAACACTGTAGGAATCAAGCTTCACAACTTGATGTTGCTGCTCAGAAACTCTGTCTCTCTCTAGAAGATTTGGGTGCGAAGGCTTTTGTCGTTACTGGTTTGGGAACAGCGGCGTATGCCAATAGTCCAAAAGTCATCATATCCCATATAACACAAGCAAGACTGGCTGGTTTGGGGGAAATGGGAGATAGTGGCATGTTGATTACCCCGGAATATGGACCCAGAGTTCGTTTGCTGACGGTTTTGACGAATGTCCCACTACCTTGCAACACTACTTTCCCATCACATATATGCACGCATTGTGGAGCTTGTCAGAAGATTTGCCCGTCTCATTGTATTCATGGAGATCATTTCAATTTGGCGGAGCCGGAAAAGGTCTATACAGACAAATCCCTTTGTGAGGCACATCGTGACGCACAAAAGGAAAAACTGGGAATCCGTTTTTGTAATCTCTGCATGGCTGTCTGCCCGATCGGGAAGTAAAGGAATATGGAATATCATCGGAATAACCTGCAATCATACTATCAGAACTATTGCGTATGTATCGAGTCTATTCTTGAAGAGTTGCCGATTCCTATTTCCATTGTAGGAAATGATGAGCGTTTCGCTTTTGTCAACAAAGCTTATGAAGATTTGTTTCAGATAAAAAGAGAAATGTTGCTCGGTAAGCACTATTCTTGCCATGTGAACGCAAATGAGAAGAGTATTCATCGTGTTGTACTCCAGCAAAAACATGCCTATAGTGCGACAAAAATCATGGGGAGTAAGGGAAGCTTGGTTGAGGTTGAAGGTGTCCCCTTGTTTATCGCAGGAGAACTTATTTGTTCCATTGCGATTATCCATGAATTTGGAAATATCGAAAAGACAATGAATGCTTTGGAAAAATTCCGAAGCACGCTGAATGAAATCAAGTGCGAACATGCCAAGTATTCTTTTGAAGACATTTTGGGAAGCAGTGATGCAATATCCAAAGCCATCAATACGGCAAAACAAGCCGCGGCCACGAATGTCACTGTCCTTTTGCGTGGGGAAAGCGGAACTGGGAAAGAATTGTTCGCTCATGCCATCCAACAAGCAAGCGATCGCAGCAACAAGAAGTTTCTTCGGGTGAATTGTTCCAACATACCAGAGACCCTTTTGGAAAGTGTCCTTTTCGGTTATTCCGAGAATTCTTTCACAGGTGCAAAACCAGGAGGAGAGAAAGGATTATTTGAAACCGCCGATGGGGGAACCGTATTTCTTGATGAGATTGGTGATCTCAGTCTGGCTCTTCAGGGGAAGCTGCTTCGTGTCTTGCAGGAAAAAGAAATCACTAGGGTAGGGGCGGTAGACGCCATTCCTGTCAATGTCAGGATTATTGCGGCAACCAATGTGGATCTTGAGAAGAAGATTGCCACACACTTGTTCCGGGATGACTTGTATTACCGAATCAACATTTTCCCCATTCTTATTCCTTCATTGAGGATACGTAAGGAAGATATTTACATTTTGGCGCAGCATTTCTTACTTAATTCCGCTCATGAATATGGGAGGAGTGTGGTCAATATTGATTATGATTGCATGCAGTTACTGACGAAATATGATTGGCCTGGAAACGTGAGGGAACTTAACAATACGATTGCCCGTGCAGTCATAAACATGCCTTCAGACCAAGAGTCATTGCATACTGAGAATGTGCAATTCATAACGGCTACGGCATTTTCTTCGGCTGAATGCAAAAGAACAATTCCGCATGATTCTTCATATCAAGTGATGTTTGAGTCTTGGGAACGTGAAATGATCAAGTCAATGTATGAAGAAGAAAACCATAACAAAACGGAAATGGCCAAAAGGCTGGATATCTCCATACGTTCCGTTTATGGCAAATTAAAGAAATACCATCTGGAATAAATTTACCGGTAAAATATTACATATAGAAATAATTTTCCGGAAATATAATGCAAATTTTTTTGTTTCTTTGATGCTACGTATGAGGTAAATCGATTTTGCTTGTTTGTTTTTATGATACAACTGATTCGTCTGTTTTGGCATGTTAGTTGCATGCAAATTTGAACAAAAGGAGTGTGTATCATGAGAAAAAATGTTTCTGCTTTTTTGGTGTTCTTGTTCATCGCAATGGCATTTAGTTTTGTGGGATGCAAAAAACAGGCATCAACGACATCTTCTGCTGCAAAAACTCCAGTTGCTTCTGCTCCTGCCACGACAGCCCAACCAGTTGCGAAAGCATCGGAACCGACAAAGCAAGCAGATGTTAAGGCTATCGTGTTCCGTGTCGGCCACAAATCAAGCGCAAACAGTTCTTGGCAGAAAGGTGCCGAGTATTGGGGAAAGTTGCTTGAAGAGAAATCAAATGGGACAATGAAGATTGAAGTCTATCCCAACTCACAACTTGGTGACCAAAAAGAAATGACTGAAATGGCACAGCTTGGTGTGTTGGATGTCGTCCTTAATGCTCCTGCCACCTTGTCAAACTTCATGAAAGACATCAGTGCTTTGGATCTTCCGTTCCTTTTCAGGAATTACCAACATGCTTTTGATTGCATGGATAGTTGTGTCCTTGATTATTATGCAAAAGAATATGAAAGCATCGGATTGGTATGCTTGTCGAATTGGGATACGGGATTCAAGAATCTTTCCAACAGCAGACGACCTCTTAAGAGTATCAGTGATATCAAAGGGCTGAAAATCCGGTATGCCGGAGGAGCGGCATTGTCTGGAACCATCGAGATTCTTGGTGCTAGCGCGGTGAGTATTCCATGGAGTGAAACCTACATCGCGTTGTCACAGGGAACAGCAGACGCACAATTCAATCCGGCATCCACTATGGTGGAAAGCAAAATTCACGAGGTCCAAAAGTATTACTCGAATATTCCAATCCAATATGGAGCAGAACCGGTAACCATGAGTTTAAAGACATGGAAGAAATTGACACCTGAACAGCAAAAGATTGTTCGTGAGACATGCATTGAGGCGGGAAAATATCAACGTGAAGTCAGTCAACAGATGGATAAGGATGCGTTGAAGACGATGATTGATTATGGATGTGTCTATACAGAAGTCACACCAGAAGTACTCAAGCAAATCCAAGAGGCTACATCACCTTTGCTTCAGAAGTATTGTCCTGCTGATTTATTAAAGGCGATTCAAGCAAGATAAGCAATCATTTTTCAAAAGCAACTGTTCTCATAAAACCTATATAAGGAGAATGTTTGATATGGAAGAAAAATCAAACAAGAGTGTGTTGTTGCCAAGAACTCTTGGGATATTTGACAAAATCTTTGATTTGGTCGAATTTGCTTCAGCTATAACTTTGGCTCTTGTGACTGTTGTCGCTTTTTACCAAATCATCTCGAGATATATTTTCCAATCCTCGTATGCCGGAATTGATGAATTGACGAGGTTGGCTTTCGTTTGGTGCGCATCATTGGGAAGCGCGTTGGCTTTCAGGGCAAAGGCTCATCTCGGTGTCACTGCATTGGTAAGCAAACTGCATGGAATAGCCCATCTTGTTTCCGAAGTTTTGATTGATTCGCTGTTGGTGGTATTCATGATGGTTGTATTAGTTGCCGGAATACAGATGACGAAGATGGGAAACCTGCAATTCTCTGAGTATCTTCGGATGAACATGGCTTTTTTCTATGCCTGCATTCCTACGGGCGCCTTCTTCAGCATTCTGGTGTTTGCTGAAGATATCATCAAACTTCTTGCGAGCAAGGAGGAGGCATTATGACATCTTCATTGCTTTTGATTATTGTTTTCATCATAACCATTTGTCTTGGTGTGCCCATTGCGGGATGTTTGGGATTGAGTGCCATAGCTGCATTGTTGTTGGATGGGATTCCCTTGTATATGCTCGTTCAGCGGATGATGACCCAAATTAATACGTTTACGGTTATGGCCATTCTGTTCTTCATGCTTAGCGGTGAGATCATGTGCAAAGGCACCATGACGGAAAAATTGGTTGCTTGGGCACAAGCTTTGGTTGGACATATATGCGGAGGATTGGCAATAGCCGGAGGTGTCGCCGCCTGCTTCTTTTCTGCATTGTCCGGTTCTTCGGCTGCAACTTGTGCATCTATCGGATCCATCATGATTGACAAAATGAAAGATCGTGGATACCCGCTGAAATTTTCCGCTTCAGTGATAGCTTCCGCAGGAATCACAGGAATCATAATTCCTCCTTCCATCACATTTGTTGTATACGGTGTGGTGACGGGTACGTCAGTAAAGGAACTTTTTGGCTCGGGTATTATCCCTGGTTTGATTTTTTCAGCGGTGATTTGGATTATCAGCTGGTACATTAGTAAAAAAAATGGATATGGTACGGTCGAGAAGTTCAGCATCAAGAAGCTTTTGCATACCACAAAAGAGGGTGTTTTCGTTCTTCTTATGCCGGTGATTATCCTTGGCGGGATTTATGGCGGATTTGTCACTCCGAACGAAGCAGCTGTTGTTGCCGCGGTATATGCGTATGTCATTACCGCTTTTGTGGACAAGGCACTTCCATGGAAAGTCTTGAAGAAAGTATTGATCAAGTCTGTAGTGAATACTGCTGTGGTGATTTTCATCATGCAGACAGCTTCTGCTTTCAGCTGGGTGTTGACCAATGCGGGAATTCCGGCTGCGATCGGGCGGTATTGTGCGACTATCAGCGCCAACAAATACGTGTTTTTGTTCTTGTTGAATCTGGTGTTTTTGTTGGCAGGCATGTTGATTACCGGATCTGCAGCCGTGTCTATACTGGCACCAATTTTCCTTCCCGTTGCCATTACGTATGGTATTGATCCCATTCATCTTGGTTGCATTATGATCTGCAACCTTGCCATTGGGTACATCACGCCTCCGGTTGGTGTGGATTTGTTTCTTTCAGGTTCCATCGCACATGTGAAAATCGAAGACTTGGTAAAAGAGAACATGCCATTTTTGGTCGCTTTGCTTTTGAGCTTGGTGGTCGTCAATTTGTTGCCGAGTCTTTCACTGTGGATTCCCTCGTTGATGAGATAGGAGAAAGTAGAAATGAAAATTGTATCGCTTTGCGGAATGCTTGGTTATGGATATGAGAAAAAAAGCCTCGATGTTGTCAAAAAAATGACAGATGTCGATTATATTGGCACAGATGCCGGTTCCACTGATCCAGGTCCCTGTTATCTGGGAGCTGGGAAGTCGTTCACCAACAGGAATGCGGTGAAACGTGATTTGGAATTGGTGTTGCCCTATGCAGTCCAGAAAAAAATTCCATTGATTATCGGTACTGCTGGAGGGTCAGGTGCCGGCGTGCATGTGCAATGGACACGGACAATTATCGAAGAAATTGCACAGGCGAACCATCTTTCTTTTACCATGGCCATCATTGAGACAGAGGTAACTAAGGAATATGTGAAGGAAAAACTCCGGAATGGGAAGGTTCATGAAATGGGCCCTGGTTTGAAATTGACCGAGGAGAATATTGATAAGTGTACGCACATTGTATCCCAAATAGGAGTAGGACCATTCATTGAAGCCTTAAAGCACAAGCCTGATGTAATTCTTTGCGGCAGATCCTGCGACACGGCAATTTATGCGGCTCCTGCGATTATGAACGGGATGGAGGAAGGTCCTGCAATACATATGGCGAAAATCATGGAATGCGGGGCGCTTTGTGCAGAGCCGATGGCTGCTGCTGATATGATGGTTGCAACAGTAAACGATAAGGACAGTTTCACTTTGGAACCACCGAATCCTTCACGAATTTGTACAATCAATCGCGTTGCGGCACATACCATGTATGAACAAGGGAACCCATATTTTATATATGAACCTGATGGTCACGCCGATCTCAGGGAAGCACATTATGAAGCTGTGAGTGATCGGGCCGTGAAAGTTTCCAATTGCAAATTTGTAAAAGTGAAACAGCCAACTTTGAAGATTGAAGGAGCGATGCTTGCCGGATATAGGACGATTTCGATCGCGGGAATCAATGATCCAGTGACCATTTCCAAGATAGATGATCTTTTTGAGATAGTAAAAAAGTTTGTCGCTGGGCAGATGGAAGGAAAAGCAAATCCCCAAGAATACACGATTATGTTGAAAAAGTTTGGTACCCCGCTTCCTGGTTCCGTTGTTCCGGAGTTACCGGATTGCAATATGGGAATCGTTATTGATGTTGTGGCGAAAACACAGGAACTGGCAAATACGGTATGCGCGCTGTGCCGTTCAAGACTTTTGCATACGGATTATCCTGGTCGGAAATCATCTGCAGGAAATTTGGCATTTCCTTATTCCCCCTCTGATATCGAATGCGGTGCGGTGTATGTTTTCGGAATTTATCATTTGGTGGATGTTGATGATCTTCTTGAGACAAGCAAGATTGATTACGTCAAGGTAGGTGCATGATGGAAAAACTTAATGATATTGCAGTGATCCTTCGGAGTAAAAATGCAGGTCCTTTGTCGGTCACCATGGATCTCATATTCAAAGACAAGAAAGATTTTCTACGGGTTAAAAACAGTAATACGCTTACTCAACAAGCTGTGGGAAAAGCATATGGGATTTCTTCGAAAATGGTCGATATTGTCTATTATGACATTGTCAATTCAATCAAAATCACAATTCCGCGGCGGACTATCAGCGGAAATATTGATGATGACGACGTCTATGGGTGTCAACAACAACTGCCACTCGCGAATATCTTGATCCCATGAAAAGGAGGGCGGAATGATACGACGTGAAGTATACCAGGAAGTGATTTTCCAAACAATTCGAAAAGGAGCAACAGTCCTTTCTGAAGACGTCCAAAAAGCTTTCGAAAAAGCAATAGCAGCGGAGAAAATGCCAGCTGCCAAAGAAGGTTTGGAAAAAACGTATTTGAGTACAAAGATTTCCATACAACGTGACAATCCCGCTTGTCCTGACACAGGATGGCCGATTTTCTTTTATAAAATTGGTAATGATTGTGAATTGGAAGAAGGAATGATGGGGCTTGAGGATGCGACTCGTGAAGCTGTCAGAAAAGCTACAAAACTTGGATATCTCAGAAAAACTATGAAACATCCTCTTACAGGATATGATCCTGGCGATAATGTTGGGATGAATATTCCCGATTTCACTTATCAATTCGTTCCTGGAAACAGCATCGAAGTTACCTATGTCGCAAAGGGAGGTGGATCTGAGTGCTTTGGTGGAACAAGGCATCGTGTTGTTGCTTTTGCGGATGGTGTGATGGGAATTGAAAAACAGGTAATTGATTCATTCATTGCATCGGCGAGAGCCGGTGCGGTGTGTCCGCCTTCAATTTTGGGTATCGGTATTGGCGGGACAGCGAATGTTGCCTCGAAATTGGCGAAGGAGGCAGCCTGCTTGAGAACAATAGGTTCAGCACATCCCGATCCGATGTTCCATAAGATCGAAACTGACATTTATAAGGCGATCAATGATTTGGGTATTGGAATTATGGGTTGCGGCGGCAACACTTCCGTGTTTGCGGTGAATGTTGAATATGCATACACCCATATCGCAGGTATTTGTGTGGATACATCGACCAATTGTATGGTAGCTCGTCGTGCAAGCAGTCGTATCAATGCGGATTCCAGTGTTGAGTGTATGAGTAGTCCCAATTGGTTCGGCGGGAGGTGACAAAATGGCAACATATTATCTTACGACACCATTGAAAGAAGCGGATGTGACCCAATTGAAACTGGGAGATCTTGTCTATGTCAGTGGACAAGCATTTACATGCCGATCTCGTTTGCATCGCTGGATTTTCGATGAACACCATGTGATGCCGGAAAAGACCAAGGATTTGAATTTATTGATTCATGTCGGTCCGATTATCGTACAGGAAGAAACAGGTTGGCGCTTGGTCTCCTTCATGCCTACAAGTAGCATTCGTTTTGAAAAATGGGGGGCTGAAGCAGTAGACCAATGGGGATTGCGCATGATTATTGGAAAGACCACCATGGGATCAGAGACAATGGCAATGATGAAAAAAAAGAAGTGTGTTCATTGTACTCCGCAAGGCGTAACACCAAATCTTTGGGTTGACAGTATAAAAGTCCTTGGAGTCGATAATCTGAAAGATCTTGGTTCCATCGAAGCGACTTGGTATCTCCAATTGGATAAATTGGGACCGTTCAGAGTAGACATTGATTGCGAAGGCAATAATTTATTCGACACATTGGATAAAACCATCGAAACAAATAAAAAGAAAGCATACAAGGATTTGGATATTCCTGAAGATTTTGAGTTCACAAAACTGTATTGATGCGAAAGAGTATCTGTGAAGGGATGGCAATTGTTCTGTGCCATCCCTTTTTGTGGAAATGCGAATAGTCACTTGAGTTTCCTTCCTTTACATACAATGCGTAAAGCAAGGCAAAACGGCCAATTATGGGATGATATGTTTTCAGTACGGATCCCAAACAAAACCAATAAGGTCAGAATTTCAATTCCGTCGGCAAACGGAAAATGTCTCCTATCGTAGTATAAGAAGTTCTCGTGAATGTACGTGTGCATAGGGATTATCCAAAGAATGCACCCATGCGCCTGATGGATATTTGACGATTGGATTGTGATTGTCATTTCTGGATGCCTGCCAGACCTTCTGACCGTTGAAAACATTCGCACAGGAGAAGGCGGTTATCCGAAATAACGTGATTGTTTCCTTTGCGTCAAGACTGATCCTTTATCGATGGTTTGTGTCTGGAAGCCGTAGAGTCATCGAGAAACAATCGTATATTGAATTTGTGCTTGATCGCGATGGAGAAAGTTTGTCGTAACAACACTTCTGTTTTTGCTTTTGCCTGACGAATGATAGCCTAATAATGGGCTGTTAAGTGTCGATAGTATTTAGAATGCAAGTATTTGCTATCAATACCTATGGGGCAGATGCGAAGGCGAAGCGATTGTGACTTCGGCCACACTTGGACAGAAAACAAGAAGAGTGAATTTCCCAAGACAGTATGGCCTGTTCAATGATGCGTCTGGAAAAGATATGTTTGTCGTTTCTGGTAGGAATGCATGCATTTCAAGTAATTCATCTTCTTACCTTAAGCATCAGTATACGGCAAGGCTCAATGTAGAGATTTATTCCTTTACTTTGCGGTTATTCATTTTCCCGAGGTAATAACAGCTGTTTGTGTACTATCCTTCTTTCATCAGGTTTCCTTGAATAATCCTTGGTAAAGTCTGCAATCCACCGAAGTCTTTTCTTCCTGTGGGCTTTCATATGAGTCAATATGATTTAATTCAATGACAAAGCTATATCATGCGAAATCAAAACCGGATTAAATGATTTGGAAAGATTCCTCCGGCAGCTACATGCCTCTTATTCTGGGGGTGAGATGTTTGTCGTGACGAATGAGTCATACGCTTTTGTACTTGAAAAAAGTTATCAGGAGAATCTGTATGAGTTTGTGACAATTCATCGCAGAATACGTTGCATGTGGTGAAAGAGTCTCAATGCGATGACCGTTTCTTGTCGTATAAAGCATTGTTCCGTTTGCTTTGCAAACATGACTATGAGTATATCGTCTTTGCGCTTTGCGCATCCCTTCCAGATATACCACAAGTCGAGTATTATAAGTCATGTTACGCTTTGTTTTTTCTTTTCCGCTGCAGAAGGGGTATCCTCTTGTGATGCAAGAGTTGAAACGTCGCGAACCCTATGTCCCCGAAGAGATCCTTTTGCTTGCTCCCTCATAAAAGGATTACCGATTGTTGCAGATGCACCAGTAGAAAATAAGAGGTTAAGGTGGCTTGATACCTGTGTTCTATTTCGGATTTTCAGGTGAAATCTTCCTGAAAAGTCATTATTGACATACTTATTAAATGTCTTATAATAAGTAATGCAATATAATGGTTGAATTATGAAGAGGGATCATTGATCCCATGAAAGCAAAGGAGGGTTGTGAGATGAAAAAAAGAGGTTTGTTTTTGTTGGTGGCACTCGTGATGGTGATACTTCCGGTATTCGGAAATGGCGGAACAGAGACGGTTGCGAAACCTGCTACGTCAGAAAAGAAAGCGGAGAAAACCGAAATTGTCTACTGGCAATATTATTATGAGACAAAAGTCAATCTGATGGATCAGTTAATCAAGGAATTCCAAGCGGCGAATCCGGATATTATCGTTACGCAGCAGACATTCCCGTATGAGCAATACAACACCAAAGTCGCGGCTTCTGTGCCGACCGGAACCGGACCAAACGTCATTAATTTGTATTATGGTTGGTTGCCCAGCTACATTGATGCCGGATATCTGCAATCACTTCCCGAATCGGTATTCCCAACGCAGAAGATTGAGAGTGAATTCCTACCTTTGGTCGATGCCGCAAAGTTTGATGGAAAGTATTATGCATTGCCCACAGCAGTAAGGTCTCTTGCCTTGATTTGGAACAAAGATTTGTTCAAAGCAGCAGGACTTGATCCTGAAAATCCGCCAAAAACTTTGGAAGAATTGGTGGTCGATGCCAAGAAACTGACAAAATATGACAAAAATGGCAACTATATACAGACTGGCATGTCGTTGCAACTCAACGGTCAGATACACCATTGGATTCGTGAAANCTATAACACTCAGGCCGGATATGACGCATTTAAGTTTCTTACTGATCTGCAACTTGTCGAGAAGGTCGGCATGCCGAACTTCATGACGGATGATGTGACTGCGTTCAAAGCTGGCGCAATGGGTATGACCATTGATGGGTCTTTCCGACTTGGTACCCTCAATGCTGTTCCGGAATTGCATTATGGTGTTGCGGAAATCCCTTCATTCAAAGGGGTGAAATCCAACTTCTCTTCATTCTGGGCAAATGGCATCACAAAGTACACGACTGGCAAGAAACTTGAGGCTTCCCTTAAATTCCTGCAATTCCTGACTAGTGAAGATGTCATGTCCCGTTGGATGACCGCAATTGGGGAACTTCCTGCAAAGAAAGACCTTTCCAATGATCCAAAATTCTCCAATGATCCTAAATTTGGTCCTTTCATTCGTGGTTTGAGCTATACGCATGCAACGAAATTCATTGACGAGGCTGGCCAGCGTCAGGTTTGGCTTGATGCATGGGACGAAATCACCTTGAATGGGAAGACACCGAAACAAGTTGTTGATGCCGCAGCCAAGACCGAGCAGGCGATTCTTGACAAATATTATAAGAAATAAGTGATTTGAGATGCCGGGATACAGTTCCCGGCATCTTTTGTTTTTACAGAAAGGACGAGAAGTCATGTTACCGACATTATCCAAAAACAATACATTGGCCAAAAGGAAAGCGCTGTGGGCATATGCATTTCTTGCTGTTCCATTGGTTTTTTATTCCATAATAAGGATTTATCCTGCTTTTTCTGCCTTTTACCTTTCCTTGACCGATTGGGATATCATTTCTTCAAAGAAAGACTTCATTCAATTTGCAAATTACCAGCGGATGTTCCAAGACAAATTGTTTTGGAAGACATTCGGCAATACGATTAAGTATGTGGTGTTTGGACTTCCCATAAGCCTGTTGATAGGTTTTATTCTTGCCTACAATATCGATAGGTTAGATGTGACGGCAGATTTGTATAAAGCTGTGTATTTTTTACCTTACATCACATCAATGGTTGCGGCTGCGTGGGTATGGAGATGGTTTTTCCAACCGGCACCGATAGGGGTTTTCAATAATATCCTGACTGTTTTGGATTTGCCCAACAGGAAGTTCCTGTCTTCGCCCAAAGAAGCGCTTTTCTCCATTTTGACCATGACTATTTGGGCTGATGTGGGTTTCCAGATGTTGATTTTCCTTGCAGGTTTGAAGAACATTCCCGCCCAATATTATGAGGCTGCAAAGATTGATGGTGCCAATAATTGGCAACTTCTTGTGAGAATCACGTTGCCAATGATTCGTGGAACGTTCATTTTTTTGCTGATAACAGGGACTATCCGTTATCTTCGCATTTTCACCCAAGTATTGAACATGACGACACAAGGTGATGGAGGACCGTTGAATTCAACCAAACCCTTGGTTTTGTATATCTACGACAATGCGTTCAACAAATTCGAAATGGGGTATGCTTCTGCAATGACAGTATTCTTGTTCGTATTTATTCTCATGATCACGTTGTTTCAAATGAAGGTGACAAAAGATGAGGATGCATAAGAAGATCACAACACTGACGGTTGTCCGTGTAATCCTGCTGGCTGTCTTCGGTTTGGCGATGCTTTTTCCCTTTGCCTGGATGATTGCGACGTCATTCAAGCAGGGAAGGGATGTGTTCAATTTGTCGTTGATTCCCAAAAAAGTCAGTGTGGCGAACTACCAGAAACTGTTTTCTTCAAGCAGATTTCCTCGATGGTTTATGAATTCCATCTTATCAGGAGTCATTGTTTGTGGGGCTGTCCTGTTTTTTGATTCTTTGGTCGGTTATACCTTTGCGAAATTCCAATTTAACGGGAAAAAGTTGTTTTTCGTCATGATTCTATCCACCATGATGATTCCCACTGAAATGTTGGTCATTCCTTGGTTCATCATGTCCAATCGGTTGCATTGGGTGGATACCTATTGGGGGATTGTCTTCCCCGGGCTCATGAGCGGCTTCGGAACCTTTCTAATGCGTCAGTTTTTTTCAGGACTCCCGGATGACTTGCTTGATGCGGGACGTATTGATGGTTTGAATGAATTTAAGATTTGGGGGAAAATCGGAATGCCACTTGTCACTTCAGCAATATCTGCATTGTTGATCTTCACGTTCATCGGCAATTGGAACGCGTACTTGTGGCCTTTGATTATTTGCAACCAAATGAATATGTATACGCTTCCGGTCGGACTTTCGTTTTTCAACGGAGAATTCCAGACTGACTGGGCAATGGTGATGACAGGAGCGTCGGTGGCAACGATTCCCGTATTGATATTGTATCTGTTCTTCCAGCACCAGATCATCATGGGCATTACGCTTACCGGTGTGAAAGGATAAAAAGAATAAGGATTGAAGGGGGGATTTATGGTTCAGAACATTCCGATTATTGATTTCCATTGCCATTTTCCGGTGAAGGATGAAGATTTTGGGTTTCCAGATTATCCCGTGCACAAGCATCCGACCTTTACCGGTAGAGGAAGCAGGAACCAAGGTGAGATTTGGCGGAAAGCGTACGATTTCCCCAAGGAAATTCCTGCGACCAATGATGAGGATATGGCGAATAAATGGGCGAAGGACATGGAAGAAAAGAATGTTGATAAAGTAGTGTTCGTTTCTGGGGGTGGCAATGAGCGTCTTGCCGGTATCGTGGCCAAACATCCAGACAAATTCTTTGGGTTCGCGCATCATCATCCTGATTCTCCTCATGCCGCCGAAGCTTTGGAACATGCTATTCGTGATTTGGGGCTGAAAGGGTATAAAATTCTTGGTCCTGATGTATACACGTCCCTTTCCGATAAGAAATACTATCCGCTTTGGGAAGTGTGCCAGAAGTACGATGTTCCTGTTTTAATTCATTTTGGCTTGCTCGGTGCAGCTGGAGGCACTGCGACTGGTGTGAACATCAGTCCGCTCAGCATCTCGCAAGTTGCTTTGGATTTTCCTAGGGTGAACTTCGTCGTACCGCACTTTGGTTGCACCTGTATGGGGGATCTTCTCCAATTATGCTGGACCCGGCCGAATGTATGGGTGGATAGCTCAGGTTCCAATCAGTGGATCAGATGGATGCCTTTCCCTTTGACGTTGGAAGATGTGATTAGGAAGTTCATTGAAACAGTGGGGCCCGGCAGATTGATTTTTGCCACCGATTCTTCATGGTTCCCTAGAGGTTTCTCCAAGCCGTATTTGGATGAACAACAGAGGATTTTCCGGTTTTTAGGCTGTTCAGATGAAGAAATGAAAGATGTCTTTTCCGGAAATGCTGCCTATTTGTTACACATTACCCTATGAGAATGCAATGATTCCAAAAGAAACACTGGCGAACATATTGCATGATGAGTTGAAACCGACCTTGGGATGTACCGATCCTGCAGCCATTGCCCTATGCGCCTGTGGAGCGATGTATGCGGCACGTCTGGTGCATGAGGAAAATCTTGTTTCTGTTTCGGTCACGTTGGATACCCATTTGTATAAAAATGCCCATTCCGCCCGTATTGTGAAAACTGATTTGAAAGGCATTGAGGCTGCCTTATCTTTGGGGTTGAGTATTGAAGATATCTCATTGGGATTGCGTGTGTTTGATGCAATTGGAGATTCTGTTTTGAGAAAAGCGGACGTATTACGAAAGAAAGTACCGATTCATGTGAATGTGGATTGGTCACAGCCTGATGTGTATGACCTGACGGAAATCACGTTTGAAAGTGGCGCTGTAGCTTCTGCTTTGATTAAAACAAGCCATGACCATTTTGAGTTCATGAAATGCGGGGAATATGAGAAACATTCTCCTACAATTGCTGTCCCTCGTTTCGCTGATGCACTTGAACCTTACGTAAGTGATGAGTTTCCTGATTTGCTCGGTGAATCGATTCTTACGTTGTCTTCAGAGGATCTTTGTATCATCAGAGATGCGCTTCGAATTAACAATGAAAGTCTTTCCGGATTCTATCCTGATTTTCTGGGGATTGGGAAACTGGGGAAAATCAGTTCTTCTTCTAATCCGATTCAGAGAGCACGGCGTCTTGTAATGATGGTAACGGAGGCGAGGATGAGAGGAGAACAGGTTCCTATCATTGCCTGTGGCGGTTCCGGAAACCATGGTATAACCGTCTTTGTCGCCATGCAGAATATCTGGAATGCACTTCCGATCGTGGCAGGTAGGGATTTGGAACACGCTTGCGCATATTCGGTTGGTATGTTGCATGTCTTCAAACAGCATACAGGCATTCTTACTTCCATTTGCGGTTGTGCATTCTCTTCCGCCTTAGCAATTTCAGCCGCATGCGTATGGGGGATGGGAGGGAAAAGTGGACAAGTGTTGCAAGCGATGAATATTATCGTTTCCTCTCTTGGTGGTATCTCTTGTGATGGCGCAAAACCGGGATGTGCCTACAAGACTGGCATGGCGGTGCAAGTCGCCATTGAAGCTGCATTCCTTTCTATGGATGATGTGACCATTTCGAGTGATGATGGATTAGCTTGCTGTGGTTTTGCTTCATTCATGAAAATGATTACTCTGACACATAAGGAAGCCATGGAATCATTTGAGCCGGCAATGGTCAAATTCTTATTGCAGAAGGAAAAATCATGATTGAAAAAACCTTTGACACCAATGTGAAGGCAATCGTGGCATGCTTATTATGGGCATCGGCTTTCATATTTGGAAAACGGTGTTTGATGTATATCCCGCCATTGCGTCTCGCTGGAGAACGTTTGCTGATTGCATCGCTTCTCATGTTACCTTTTACGTGGCGTAAACCCTGGAAGATCCTCAAGGGAAGACTGTTATCTGTGATCAGCCTGGCATTTTTTCAGACAGCGGTTACGTTCATTTTTTTTAACTTGGGACTCAACTTGGTTTCTGGTTCGATTGGTTCTATGGTAACCGGCTTGTCTCCTGTTTTTTCCATGTTGTTTGCTGCACTTTGCCTTCCTGACGAACAATTGGATGGAAGGCGGAGGATCGGATTGATTGTAGGGACTTTGGGTGTGTTATTGCTTTTCGTCACTCGTGGCTACTTGAATCCAAAGGGGAGAAGCGAGATGGCTGGCATGATGTTGCTTTTGTTTTCCGACTGCACAGCAGCTTATGCCAATATCATTGCGAAGCGGCATCTTGCGGATTGCCCGGTGCTTCAATTGAATTTCCTACAAACTTTCATAGGAAGCGGTATGATATTGGTCGCATCGCTTTTTGTGGAGTATACTGTTCCTCTGTGTGCGGTTGGAGTGCCTGTTGTGATTGATTTGTTCTGCTTGGCCTTCATCACCGCAGGCGCAACGACATTATGGTTGAATATCATCCAAAAGCCAGAAGTGAAGGTGTCAAGAATTTCTGCATGGAAATTGCTGATCCCTTCAGTTGGGGCACTTCTTTCGTGGTTGTTCCTTCCGGATGATGTTCCGACAACAGCAATGTTTCTTGGATTGGTAACCATAGGGATATCGATAATTTTGACAATAACTGATGTCGTATTCCCCAAAGCAGCATCAGTGAAGGGGTGAGAATGTATAGGACGGCAAACAGTGTCGATTTGAGGTTAGGTAATTTACAGACTATCTATTCCGTACTCCGCAGGTATGGCATGATGAGCAAATCACAATTGTCGTCATTGACGGATTTGAGTTTCGCTTCTGTATCAAAACTTTGCGCGTCTTTAGCGGAAAAACATCTAGTGCTTATTGAAGAGAATGTACATTCCACAGGTGGCCGAAAAGCTGCAATGGTTTCGATAAATCCTGAGTATTCCTACAGTTTAGTTCTTGACCTTCACCATACCAAAATCATCTATGTAGGATTGGTCAATCTGAAGAATGAGGTGGTTGACAAGACATCATTTCCTCTCAGGGAGCAAGACGGGTTGTACGATTTGTTGGAAAACATCAAGACGGCTTGCCAACATCTCTTGGCTGCCCGCAAAGTGGATGTGTATGGTGTCTGTGCAGGCATTTCCGCTGTACAAAACGATGGAGTGGTGTTGCAAAGTAATATTCCGTTTCTTGAAGGCATCAACTTGGAGAGATGCTTGAGAGAGGTTTTTGTTGGGAAACTGGTAGTTGTGGAGAATGATGCCAATCTTGCCGTTTTGTCGCAGTTGATGCAATTTGACAACACAAAGAAAAACTTGTTGTTTATTTTCCTTTCCCAAGGGGTAGGGTTGGGGTTGGTGATCAACGGAAAACTCTACAAAGGGACAAACGGATTTGCAGGAGAACTTGGCCATGTGAAAGTCACAGGGGTGGAGAAACGGTGTAAATGTGGGGAGACTGGTTGCTTACGACTTGTCGCGACATTGGAATCGATTGCAGAGGATTTGGGCGAGGTGTCGTTGCTTCATGCATCAATAGATGCCGAACCGTATGCACGCTCCTTGTTCGAACGGTATATGGCGAAAGACAAACGTGTTGTGAACCGCATCAATCTCTGTGGCATGAAACTTGGGGAAGCATGTGCCGATTTGTATGATATTCTCAATCCGGAGGAAATTATTATCGGAGGAAGCATGGGGGAACTGTTCCAATGCCTCATTCCCATAATCCGTAAACAATGCAGGGATCTTTCGAAGCTGGCACGGTTGACGGATGTACAAGTTCGGAGTGTGGGCATTCCGCTTCATGATTTGATCCTTCAAGGAGGCGGAGAACGTATTTTCCATGTTGGTGAACAAGAATACATCAGAACGTTCGTTTCTGAGGAAACTCATAGGGGGCAATCATGAAAGCAGGAGAAAAGCTTGAAGAAATACAGAGAGAAACATATCAGGAAGAAGGGAAGGAGTTTCCTTCCTCAATTTATTCTGATTTGGTGTTAAGTCCTGGCTTCGAGCATGCGGTAAAGTTCAATTTGTATGATTTGCGTCAGATAAACATCGCTCATCTGGTCATGTTGACAGAGGAAAATCTGATCGATCAGCCAACTGCAAAATCGATTATGCAGGCACTACTCTCCATCGATTATGCAAAATATGGCGATATGAAATATACGGGAGAGTATGAAGATTTGTATTTCACCTTGGAAGCGGAGATTATCAGGATAGTAGGGCCCCGTGGAGGATTGCTCCATCTTGCACGGAGCCGTAACGATATAGATACCACATTGCAAAGAATGCTCGTCAAGAAAAACATTCTCAAAGTGATGCAAGGGCAGGAGCGATTTCTCAAAACAATTTTAGCGTTTGCAGAAGCATATAAAGATGTACCAACTATCGAACATACCCATACGCAACAGGCACAACCTTCTGTAATAGGCCATTATTTCCTTGCAGCGTTCAGCTTGGTGTATCGTGATTACATCCGTCTTCTCCATGCATATGAGACTACTGACTGTTGCCCGATGGGAGCCGCCGCCATCACAACCAGCGGTTTCGCGATAAACCGTGAAAGAGTGGCTGAATTGCTTGGATTTGCTCAAGTACAGGAGAATTCTTATGATTCCATTGGTGGTGCAGATTTCATTCTCGAATATGCTAATGCCCTACAGCTTGCAGCAATAGATTTGGGAAAAATGACATTTGATTTGCTTTCTTGGGCTACTCAGGAATACGGGATACTCAAGGTTGATGATGCTTTCATCCAAGTGTCATCCATCATGCCGCAGAAGAGGAATCCTGTTGCTCTTGAGCACTCTAGGGCTTTCCTTTCTTCTGTTGTCGGAGAATGTGGCACGATGACAACTATGTTACACAATACTCCATATGGGGACATCAATGATCAGGAAGATGACATGGTACCGTTCATTACGGACGCATCAGACCGTCTGGAAAAGGTATATCACCTGCTTTCAAGTGTAATTGCCACAATGAAAGTGAATACGAAGATTCTGACCGAAAGGCTTGAGAATAGTTTCTGTGTAATTACTGAACTTGCCGATACCATAGTGCGTAATGAAGACATCTCATTTCGTGAGGCTCATAGTGTGGCTAGCAAATTAGTCAGCTACTGTACAACGAACGACATCAAGTTGAGTGGTGTGTCTTTTGAACTCATCAAAGGCATATATGAGGAAACGCTCAAGATTCCTATGAAGGGTTCGAAAGAGTCCGTGTTGACAGCATTGACTGCAAAGAACTTCATCGAAAAGCGTACAGTAGAAGGTGGTATCGCCCTCAAACCAATGTTGGACATGATTGGGCATAGCACAAAAAAATTGGATGATATGAATGAGTGGATGGCAAAGAGGAAGGTGATTCTTCAGGCTGCTGCGGATACTTGTGAAGAAGAAGCCAGGAAAATAGCCGCAATTTGATATGATATTGTTCGCGATTGTTTTGTTCCTTGAAAGCCTGGAGGAGAAAGCAAAAGAATTTGGTTTTGCTTGAGAAAACACAATCCATCCAAGACATGGATAATCCGGCACGACTCCGATGATCTGTCTAGATGGGGTGTGTTATTCATGATGGGTCTTGCAGGAGAGAATCTCAATGGTTTTTTCTTCGATTCGATACACAAGGCGGTTGCAGGCGTCAATGCGCCTGCTCCAGAATCCGGATAAATCACCCTTGCGTTGCTCGGGCTTGCCAAGACCTTCATAGCCTCCTCTTTGATCTTGTGGATGTATTTTATGGTTTTCATGCTGTTGTCTCAGATTTGATACATGGAAAAAGTATGAATACTTATTGACTAGCATGTGATATATTTTGATAATCAGTTTACAATAGACCTTCTTTTAGGGAGAATAAGCATGTTTTCGACAATATCCCTTGATCAATTGAATCAGAGCGAAAACGATCAATTTGTCATCACCTTAATTCGATATATTAAAGATAAAGGCCTGCAACCTGGCGATCAGCTTCCTTCCATCCGTACGATGGCTGATGAGATGCATTTGACCCAAAGCCAGATACGTTCAGGGTTCCTTCGTGCGGAAGCGCTAGGTTTCATATCAATCCAACCGAGAAGTGGTTGCTATGTTAAAGGCATCGGTTTGGAAAAACTGACTTTGTTGTTTGGGTTGTTCTTTACGGCATCCTATACAGGCAAGACGCCCCTTTTGGATTTGTATGAAGTTAAGACAGCACTGGAAGATGGAATTGTAAAGAAGGTCGTCGAGATTAGGACAGATTCTGAATTATACGGCTTGCGCGAGATAATTGAGAAACAAGAGAAAGCCACTTCGCTTGAAGAGATGGTTTCGTTGGATGAAGCCTTCCATAATTATCTGGCGAAAATGAGCAGAGTTGAATTGTATGAGTATCTTGTTTCCATCATCCAATCCTTATTGCGTGAGCCTCGGATGCATTTTGACGATTACGTAGAATCCTTCCCGACTATCATCAAAGACCATTGGGCAATTTATGAAGCCATCAAGAATAAGGATGGAGAGAAGGCGTACGAGAGCATGGATATTCATTCAAATCGTCGGAGAGTCAAACTGCTCAAGAATTGCTGACCTATACATTTGGTGTTTACATTTTTTCCTCCCCCCAAAAAAAGAGTATTGACTTACAGGAGAAATGTGTTATCATCTGATTGTAAACTGAAATTAACTGATTATCAGAATGAAAACAACGTTTCTATCCTTAGCAGGCTGTAGGAGGTGATACTCATGGATCCATAATGCCGGAATGCATGCGGTTCGCTGATATTGGGAATTGAACATCGTTCAATAAACACGAGGAGGGTGGTATGAAAAAAACAAGCATAATGCTTATGATAATGGTCTTTATTTGCATTACATGTGTATTTGCAAACGGTGAGAATGAACAAGGGTATCCGTCAAAGGACATTCAATTCTATGTAAATGCCGATGCAGGCGGTGGAACTGATTCCATTTGCAGAAAGATAACACAATTGGCAGAGAAGCAACTTGGAGGTTCATTTTATCTGGTGAACAAGCCAGGAGTGGCTGATGCTGTAGGCCCCAGTCTCATTATGGCTGCGAAACCGGATGGATACACTATCGGCAATATCAACTATGGTTCTGCCGTGACCGCAGTTTATCAAAAAATCGTGAATGACTATTCGATGGACAGACTTCGTTTCATCGCCTTGGTGACGGAAGAATGTGATGCGATTATGGTTAGCAAACGGGTACCATATAGGACATTTGGCGCCATGATCGAAGCGGCAAAGGCCAACCCGGGAAAAATCAAGGTCGGAGACCAAGGAATAGGGTCAAGAGTGTACTTATGCGTCAGGAAAATTGAAGAGACTTACAAAGTAAAATTCAACAAAGTATCATATTCTTCATCAGCTTCCCAACGTGAAGCGATGTTGAATGGTGAAATTGATGTTGCCGTGACGAGTCTGGGGGATTTTGCTTCGCTTCTGAAGAGCGGTGATGCCGTTGGTGTTTGTGAATTCAGTTCCATTCGGAATGCGACCTATCCGACCGTGCCGACTTGTCTGGAATCCGGAATGGGAGAGGATTTCCTTTCCAGTTCCTTCCTTTGCATCGCGGCACCCAAAGACATACCTGATGCTATCGCATTGAAACTTGAGAGTGCTTTCAAAGTTGCTGTTGAAAGCAAAGAATTCAAGGACTGGACGGCTTCTATAGGTATCACACCTCATTTCCTCGATGGACAAGCTTTGAAAAAATATATTGGGAATATTCAGAAAAAAGATTTTGTCGCTTTAGACGAATTGAAAAAGCAAGGTTTGATATGAAGAAAGTACCGGTGGGGTAATCCCACCGGTCATGAAGGAAAAACATTCAATGAAAAAATACCTGAGAAAAGAAATCGTCACGCCATTGGTGACGTTCCTTGCACTGTGTTTGTATGGAATGCAGGCCTTGAAATTATCCGTGCCAGTGATCAATGGCATACCGCAAGAGTCTTTGTTTCCTCTTATCATTGTCATCATCGGGGGCGTTACCGCGATCTCGCTTTTTGTTTCAGAGTTAAAAAGGCTTTCCTCTTTTGATGGAGAAAAAACGGAAGAAAACGAGAAAGGAAAGAGAGCAAAACCCGTATATGTGATTTTTGCGACCGCCTTTTTGGTTTTCTTTTTCGAAAAAACAGGTTTTTTTGTGACTGCATTCGCCTATGTTTTCGCACTCATGCTCATCTATGATGACAAACTACAGAAGATTCCCCAAAAACTGCTGTTTGCTCTATTGGTTTGTGCTTTTGTCTATGTACTGTACGTATTCGTATTTGATATCCGACTACCTTGGTGAAGTGTGGAGATGAACCATGAATGAAATCATCCAAATATTCAGTGGCTTTGGGCAAGTGCTCAATCCTGTAACCCTTTTTTACCTGAGCATTGGTTTTTTTGTCGGCATAATTTTCGGCGCTTTGCCGGGGCTTACATCGATGTTGGCCATCGTGCTGTTGTTGCCAATGACATACACAATGCCACTCATGTATGCGTTGGTGATGTGTATGGGGATATATATGGCTGGTTTGTATGCTGGCAGCATCACGGCGATAACCATCAACATTCCGGGAGCTCCGGCTTCAATCATGACCTGTATCGAAGGAAACGCCATGATGAAAAAAGGCCAAGGTGCGAAGGCTCTTGGCTATGCCACCGTCTCTTCGGCGATTGGGGGATCCGTCGGAGCGCTTTTGCTGATATTCGTTTCCCCATTGGCTGTGCGGTTGTCGTTACTGGTCCGTACCCCAGGAAAATTCTCTTTGGTATTGTTCGCCTTGGTGACGATGGTAGTGATTTCCAAGGACAAGCGGAAAGGGATTATTACGATGGTATTCGGCCTTGTCTGTTCGACCATAGGAATCGACAAACTGAAAACGGTATCCCGGTTTACGTTTGGTTTCCCGCAGTTGATTGAAGGGATTGATACGACGACATTGATTGTTGGGGCTTTTGCCATAAGCGAAGTCTTGGCTCAATCTACTGTTGATAACCGGAAATATCAGGAAATGGTGGCGAGGGCGAATGGCATTAAGTTCAAGCGGAAGGATTTTTTCCCGTCATGGAAAGAAATCAAAGAAGTCGGTTTCCTTTTGTATCTGAAGTCCTCGTTGATCGGTTACTTCATCGGTGTTTTGCCTGGAGCCGGGGCTTCGATGGCCAGTTTCGTTTCCTATGTCGAAGCAAAGAGGACGAGTAAACACCCTGAGCTGTTCGGAACCGGTATGCCTGAAGGTATTATTGCACCGGAGACGGCTAACAACGCTGTTTGTGGAGGAGCATTGGTGCCGATGCTTTCTTTGGGAATACCAGGTGACGGAACAACTGCAGTTTTGCTTGGAGTGTTTATGATTTATGGAATTGTGCCGGGGCCGACGCTTCTGACGACACAGATGCATATCTTGGCGCCCATGTATCTAGCTTTGTTGATCAGCGCGGCAGTGTTGTTGCCGTTGTCCCTTTGGGTGTTCGGACCTTATTATTTGAAGATTGTCCGTATCAACCGATTAGTATTGTATAGTGCGATAGGTTTGATTGCGATTCTTGGCGTATATGCCGCGACTTCCTCCTCATTCCAAATGGGTTTGGCTTTGTTGGTGGGTATCTTGATGTACTACTTGAAGCAGCAAGGGTATCCCAACATCCCGTTTATTCTTGGTGTCATCCTTGGTCCGTTGTGCGAACAATACCTCAGGACTTCCTTGACCATTGGGAATGGGAATCCTTTGATTTTCCTTACCTCAATGGACAGTTTGGTTTTCCTTGTGCTCACGATAGTGTTCGCCGTTTGGATTCCCAGATTGAACAAGAAGACTGATGTTGCGGAAAACGGGACGATTCAAAAGAAATAGCTTGATCATCCACTGAACGGACATACTTTCCCCAAGGGAAGGTTTGGATGATTGGTTGTATGTAAGGAGACAGATGATGAAAGGGATGAATTATAATAAAGTGAAGCATGATGTCCTTGCGGGAAAAAAAGTATTGGCCGCTTGGTGTCAGGCAGCAAGTAACATAACAGCAGAGGTCTTGGCTGGGAGCGGTCTGGACATGATCATTATCGATTGCGAACACGGACCAAGCGATTTCCAGATGTTGATCTCGCAACTTCAGGCGATGCAAGGATATGAGGCAGTTCCTTTCGTTCGTGCACCTTGGAATGATTTTGTGCAGATTAAAAAGATACTGGACACTGGGGTGTATGGCGTGCTTGTTCCTTACGTGCAGACGGCCGAAGAGGCGAGACAAGCGGTTGCCGCAATGAAGTATCCGCCACAGGGAATCCGTGGAGTCGCAGGCTCTACTAGAGCTGCACATTTCGGGAATGACAGTCTTGGATATTTCCAAAAGGCAAATGAGGAAATAATGACGCTGATTGCGATCGAGACGCAAAAGGGGATAGACAATCTGGATGCTATTCTGGCGGTAGAGGGTTTGGATGGAGTGTTTGTCGGTCCTGTCGATCTCGCTACAAGTCTTGGCCATTTGGGGAACCCCAATTTTCAAGAAGTTCAGGAAAAGATTGATTATGTGGAACAAAAGGTCATCAAAAGCGGGAAAATCCTCATGGCATTGGGAAATGATTGGGAGAGCGCACGGAAGAAATTTGAGAAGGGCGCGCAGATTGTGATTTGCATGAGCGATACGACAAGTCTTGGAGCTTTGGCACGAAACAATGTACGATCATTCCATGCGTATCTGGGTGAGGTTTGAAAACATTGACGGATAGGGGAAAGACATGGAAGGAATCCAGAGTTTAGGTTTGTTGGAAAAGTTTCCGGACGTGGACAGGGTGTATGTGCATCAGTTGTATGCACGGGAAGTCGCGAAAATCCCGAAACTTGTCGTCCTCGATGACGACCCAACGGGAATTCAGACAGTCCATGATGTTTCTGTGTTTACCCATTGGGAGGAAAGCGACATTCGTGAAGGTTTCGCTCAAGAGTCCCGCCTTTTTTTCATTTTGACGAATTCCCGCAGTTTCTCATCCCTTCAAACCGAGGAAGTGCATCATCAGATTGCGCAAAATGTCTGTCATGTCGCCAAGGAGACGGGAAAACCGTTCATCATTGTCAGCCGAAGCGATTCCACCTTACGCGGCCACTATCCGTTGGAGACGGAAACGCTCCGAAGGACCATCGAGGAAAGTGAAGGTATTGCTGTTGATGCGGAAATCCTTGTGCCTTTCTTCCCGGAAGGCGGAAGATATACGGTGGATGACATCCAATATGTCAGACAGGGTCAGGACTTGGTCCCCGTGGGCCAGACGGAATTCGCGAAAGACAAAAGTTTCGGTTTCCATGAGTCTGATCTGAAACGTTGGTGTGAGGAAAAGACAAAAGGTCGTGTCAAAGCTTCTGAAGTGACCAGCATAGGGCTTCGGGAACTGAGGTCTCTGGACTTTGATGCGATTGAGCATAAGCTGACGGGAGTGAAGCATTTTGGGAAAGTCGTGGTCAATGCGGTAGATTATATCGATCTTGAAGTGTTCGCGATCGCCTTTGCGCGTGCCCTTTCGAAGGGGTACCATTGTATCCTCCGATCCGCAGCTTCCATAGTGAAAGTGCTGGGAAATGTCGCTTCTAGGCCCTATTTGCAGCGTAATGAATTGGTTGATGCGGGAAATATGCATGGCGGTTTGGTGATCGTAGGTTCCCACATACAGAAAACGACGATGCAGTTGATGCGTCTTTTCGAGGTCCCGGGAATACTACCGATCCAGTTCGACCAGCATACGGTTCTTGTCGAGGGCGGGTTGGACCAGGAAGTGGACAGAGTGTCGCAAGCAACGGAAGAAGCCATCGGAAAAGGTGTTTCCGTTGTTGTGTATACCAGAAGGGAACGGGTGGATTTCCCGTCTGATGATCCGGCATCGAACCTGTTGTTGTCGGTTTCCATCGCAAATGCCCTGACTTCGGTTGTCGGAAGATTGAGATTGCGCCCCTCGTTTCTTGTCGCCAAAGGCGGCATCACCAGCTGTGATGTAGGCGTGCAAGCCTTACGGGTGAGGAAAGCGCGAGTCCTTGGACAAATCGCGGCCGGTGTTCCTGTATGGCGGACAGGACAAGAGAGCAAATTCCCGGGATTGTCTTACGTGATTTTTCCGGGGAACGTAGGTGATGAGGATTCTTTGGCCCGTATCGTGGCGTCACTCATGGGAAATGCATTATCCGTCTGTCCGTCATAAGGCCATCACGGAAGAAAATCTGGAATCCCGAAGGTTCTTGCCAGTTCCCAAAAGCTTGAAGTTCGGTCATTATGCTTTTCTTTTTTTCAAATCTCCCTTGTTTCGCCTTCACATTGTGGTAAAATGAATATATTCCTTTTTTGTTGAAGGTTTCCATTTTGTCTATAAACAAGGAACGAACAGTGGAGAACAACTACGCGATTGAGATGCGAGGCATCACCAAGCGGTTCGGTCAAGTCGTTGCCAACGATGGCATAGATCTGAAAATCAAGCGGGGGGAGATACTCTCTTTGCTTGGCGAGAACGGCAGCGGCAAGACGACCTTGATGAATATGCTGTCAGGAATATACCAACCTGACGAAGGCGAGATATTCGCTAACGGCAAAGCCGTCATCATCCGGTCTCCGAAAGACGCTTATGATCATGGGATCGGCATGATTCACCAACACTACAAACTCGTGGATGTCTTCACGGCTGCCCAGAACATCGTACTCGGCTTGAACGACCAGAAGTTGGATTTGCGGGCCATCAACTCAAAAGTCCAGGACATCTGCAAAAAATACTCTTTTGCCATCGACCCTGCGATGAGGATATATGACATGTCGGTTTCGCAGAAACAGACCGTCGAAATCGTCAAAGTACTGTATCGAGGAGCCGACATCCTGATTCTTGACGAACCGACCGCAGTCCTCACTCCGCAGGAAACCGAACGGTTATTCGACGTTCTGCGCAATATGAAGAATGACAACAAAGCCATCGTCATCATCACCCACAAACTCAACGAAGTCATGGAAATCTCCGATGAAGTCGCCGTCCTGCGCAAAGGCAAGTATATCGGAACCGTACAAACAAGCGAGACGAATCCTCAGGCGCTGACCGACATGATGGTCGGGCACGCAGTCGTCCTGAACATCAACAGGCCGAAATATGACCAACCGAAGATCCGTCTGCAAGTGCAAGGACTGTCCTGCATCGACCATGAAGGAATAAAGAAACTGGACAATGTCTCCTTCACGGCCATGGGCGGTGAAATCTTGGGGATCGCAGGAATCGCGGGATCGGGGCAGAAGGAACTCTTGGAATGCGTCACCGGCCTGCACCACGCGAGCGCCGGAACCATCCGGATGACCAGCAATGACGACCAACACATCGAATTGATCGGGAAGACCCCGATGCAGATACGGAAAGCCGGCGTCAGAATGGCATTCGTCCCGGAAGACCGTCTCGGCATGGGATTGGTCGGATCGATGGGTATGACCGGCAACATGATGCTCCGTTCCTGGAGACACGGCAAAGGAGTGTTCCTCAACAAGAAATCCCCTGAGCAACTGGCGCAAAAAGTATGGAAAGACTTGGAAGTCGTTACTCCGGACACTGCGTTTCCTGTCCGTCGCATGTCAGGCGGAAACGTCCAGAAAGTGCTTGTGGGACGTGAAATCGCGAGCCATCCATCCATCCTGATGACCGCCTATCCGGTCAGAGGCTTGGACATCAACACATCGTATACCATCTACAACCTTCTCACAGAACAGAAGATGCAAGGTGTTGCCGTCATATTCGTCGGTGAGGACCTGGATGTGCTTTTGGAACTCTGCGACCGCATCCTTGTCTTGTGCGGAGGAAAAGTCAGTGGCATCGCAGAGGCCCGCACCACGACAAAAGAACGCATCGGATACATGATGACCACCGTCGGCGGCGAGGAGAAAACCAAATGATCAATGAAACAAAAACCCCGTTTGTACGTCTTGCCAAACGAGATGCCATGGATCCGAAAAAAGCATGGCTGATCCGCGTCGGTTCGATTGTCGTGGCTCTCATCCTCAGCTCCATCCCGATGATGATCACCGGAAACAACCCGTTTACCGCCTATGGGATCATCATCTCCGGATCTCTTGGCAAATCCATCTACCTCAAGCAAACCATCAAGACCGCGATTCCGCTCCTTGGTTGCGCCCTTGCCATCGCCCCCTGTTTCAAAATGCGCTTCTGGAACATCGGCGCGGAAGGCCAGATAACGGCAGGAGCCATCGCCGCATCCTATTTCGCATTGTATTGGTATGACAAAGTGCCCCATCCGGTGCTTTTGTCCATCATGTTCGTCTCCGCCGCCATCGCCGGAGGCATCTGGGGCTTCATCCCCGCATTCTTCAAAGCAAAGTGGAATACCAACGAAACCCTGTTCACCCTGATGATGAACTATATCATCATCGGCATCGTCGCTTGGCTCCAAGGAGGACCATGGGAAGGCAGGAAAGGTTCACAGCTCATTCCGATGTTCGACAAAGCCTCGCGTCTTCCTGAAGTATTCGGCATCCATTGCGGTTGGATCATCGTGCTCGTGTTGGTCGTTTTCATGCACATTTATATGAACTATACCAAACACGGTTATGAGATCGCCGTCATCGGAGATTCCGAGAACACGGCGCGATATGCCGGCATGAACGTCGGTTGGATCATGATGCGCACGATGTTCCTTTCCGGAGCCATCTGCGGGATTGTCGGCTTCATGGTCGTCGCAGGAGCCAACCACACCCTGTACAAGGGAGTCGCCAACGGCGTCGGGTTCACTTCCATCACCGTAGCTTGGCTGAGCCAACTCAACGCCTTCGCGATGATCATCATATCGATGATCCTCGCCATCCTCACCAAAGGAGCCAACACCTTGCAGACGAAGCTGAAAGTTCCCGCTTCCATCTCCGGCATCGTGACCGGCATTCTGTTGTTCTGCATGCTTGGTTGCGAGTTCTTCATCAATTACCAGTTGATTTTCCGCCACAAAACCAGCGAGGAGGTCCGACAATGAGTGCTCTTGTAGCTTTGATCGTCGCGGCAGTCACGTTCGGCACCGTCCTGATGTTCGGCACCATCGGGGAAATCCTGACGGAAAAGTCAGGAAATCTGAACCTTGGCGTGGAAGGCATCATGTACATGGGAGGCGCATTCGGCCTTGCCGGTGCCTTTTATTATGAGAAAATGGTCGGAGCAGGCGCTTCCAACGGTACCGTGGCCATCCTCATCGCCATGTTCGCCGCATTTCTTGCCGGAGGCATCGCCTCCCTCATCTACGGGTTCCTCACCATAACGCTCCGGGCAAACCAGAATGTTACGGGTCTTGCCCTGACCATCTTCGGCACCGGTGTCGGGCAGTTCACCGGCGAGTTCATGCGGGTGAAGGAAGGCGGGTACGTCGCGTTGAGCAACAATCTGAAAAACGCATTCTCCCGTGCCGTTTTCCCGAAATTCTTCCAAGACATCCCGGTGTTGGGGAAGATCCTGTTCGTCCACAATGTGTTCTTCTATCTCGCCATCATACTTGCCGTCGTCATGCACCTGTATTTCCAAAAAACCAAATCCGGCATGTATTTGCGTGCCGTCGGAGAATCACCATCAACCGCGGACTCGGCCGGCATCAACATCACGCTGTACAAGTACCTTTCCACCATCATCGGGGGAGGCATCTCAGCCATCGGCGGAATGGTGTACATCACCACCACCGCCGGATGCGTCTGGAATCATGAAGGATTGTCCGGCGTCGGTTGGCTTGCCGTAGCGCTGGTCATCTTCTGCATGTGGAAGCCACTGAACGCCATTTGGGGTTCCATCCTGTTCGGCGCCTTGATGATCATGTACCTCAGGGTGAAGATCGCTTTCATCCCGACTGAGATCTACAAGATACTGCCCTATATCGTCACTGTGGTCATCCTGGTGTTGTCAAGCATACGGAATAACAAAGAGAAACAGCCTCCAGCATCGCTGGGAATCAATTATTTCCGAGAGGAACGGTAAAAAATCCCTGTCAATCCAAGAATGGTTGTGGTACAATCCAACCTGTATCGGGGTAATGAAAACAAATTCTTTAGGAGGATTCAATGAAAAAACTCACAGTAGCGCTTTTGGTTTTGCTCATGACCGCCGGCTTCGTATTCGCCAATGGTTCTCAGGAAACCAAGGCTGCGGCGCCCGCGGCAAGTACGGCCAAAACCATTAAAGTCGGACTTCTTTGCATCGGTGATGAGAATGACCAGGGCTATTCGTACAACTTCATACAGGGCCAGAAGGAAGCCACCAAGAAGCTTGCTGCGGAAGGCATCAATGCGGAATGGGTCATCAAGTACAACATCGGCGAAAACACCACATGTACGGATGCCAATAGGGAACTTGCCGAAGAAGGATGCAAGGTCATCTTCAACAACAGCTATGGTTTCGAACCGTTCATGCTGGAAGTCGCCGGCAACTACAAGAACATCAACTTCGTCTCCTGCACCAACTGCGCTTCCCGTACCGACAAACTCGAAAACACCTACAACGCTTTCGCGAACATTTACGAAGGCCGCTATGTCGCTGGTGTCGCCGCAGGTATGAAACTCAACCAGATGATCAAAGATGGAAAGATCAAACCGGAACAGGCTGTCATCGGCTATGTCGGCGCGTATTCCTTCGCGGAAGTCATCTCCGGTTTCTCCTCTTACTACCTCGGCGCGAAGAGTGTATGCCCGTCCGTAACCATGAAGGTCTCCTTCGTCGGTTCATGGTCTGACGCCACCGCGGAAGCGAACGCCGCCAAAGCTCTTGTCGACCAAGGTTGTGTGATGATCAGCCAGCACTCCGACAACACCACACCGGCGACCGCAGCTCAGGCTGCAGGTGTGTTCCACACCGGTTACAATGCTGATATGTCCGGTGTCGCTCCCGCCGCATCCATCATCTCCACCCGTATCGACTGGTCTGTTTACTTCTACGAATTCATCAAAGGAACTCTTGAAGGCAAGAAACTTGACCAAGACTGGTGCAAGGGCATGGGGGCCGGCGCTGTTGTCATGACCAAGCTCAACACAGCCATCGCTGCTCCTGGAACGGAGGAGAAGATGAAGGAAACTATTGCAGACCTCGCCTCTGGCAAGATCCATTGCTCAANTCGACACCTCGAAGTTCACGGTGAACAATGGTCAGAAACTGACCCATGCGTTTGCGCTGGACACCAATGGTGATTTCAAGGCAGATTCCGAAGAAGCGGTATTCGATGGATATTTCCACGAATCCTACTTCCAGTCCGCTCCGTACTTCACGGAAAAGATTGACGGAATCACCTGGCTGAACCAGGCGTATTGATCCGATCAGCCTCTCATGACGACGTCCCGTGGGTAATCCCATGGGACGTTTTTTTGTGTAAAACGGAGGTTCCGGGGCGCTTTTGCGGTGAGCGGGTGCGAAGGAACTGTTTCGTATGGATTGATGACGAAGTACGGCTCATGGATGAGGGACAGGACCTGGTCCATACCTCTTCGTTCCTTCTCCGTCATTACCCATCCTCGGAAATGCATCAGCAGGGAAAAAACGTTCTTGGCTCAGATGGTCACTTTGCGCAATGCTGCGGTTCTGCCATCCGATTTTGGGGACACGCGCACTGTTTCTTGTGTGTTCCTTATCGCTCTTTGGTTGAGGATGGCATCGGAAAAACCGGAAAGCGGAAGACGCGCTAAGGCTCGAAGGGATCACCCATAAGACATTGAGACCGTTCATCACGTTTTGCCGCGTTGGAACTGACTATGCCATGCCGAAACAGCGTAAGGCAATCCCAAACAAGAATAGTAATCGGCTTTCCCTGGTAATTATTTGACAACACAAGTTGTCTGTCCTAATCTGAAACGACGGGGGATATATATGGTTTATGAATCGACTGTTGATATACAGCAAGTAAAGCGATGCTTGCTTTGCGACAACGCTCCGTGTCTCAAGCAATGCCCGAAAGGGGTCGGGCCTGACCATATACTCAGGAGCCTTTGGTTTGGCAATGAGATCGGTTGCGCCATGAAGCTTGGGGAAACAAACCCGTGCGTTGACTGCGATGCACCCTGCGAGCGGGCCTGTCTGCTCGGTAAGAATGCGATCCCCATCAAGAACCTCATCACTGCGGTTGTGGATGACCGGATGCGGATGGAGAACATATCGGGCAAGCCTGCGGATCTTTCCCTGTCGTTCTGTGGCGTCCGATTGGAGAATCCGTTTTTGCTCTCTTCTTCGGTGGTCGCGAGTTCGTATGACAAGATGGCGCGCGCTTTCCGAATGGGGTGGGCTGGCGCTTGTACAAAAACACTGTGCGGCTTCATCCCCCGCGAGGCTTCACCCCGCTATTCCGCCCTCCATGGTGACGGCCTCTCTTTCTATGGTTTCAAGAACATCGAACAGCTTTCCGTCAATTCCTTGGAAGAAGATCTTGCGATCATCGCCCGTTTGAAACGGGAATTCCCTTCGAAAGTCATCATCGTTTCCATCATGGGACGTGACGAAGCGGAATGGGCGCATATCGCGGCCCTTGCGGAAAAAGCAGGCGGTGATATCATCGAATGCAATTTTTCTTGTCCCAACATGGAAGAAGCCGGTCTTGGCGTGGATGTCGGACAGGATGTCAACGCTGTGGCGAAATATACTGCAGCGGTGCGCCATAGTTGTTCCATCCCCGTCTTGGCCAAACTCACCCCGAACGTCACCGACATGCGTCCGATGGCCATCGCTGCGGTGAAGAATGGCGCCGACGGCATATCCGCCATCAACACCATCAAGAGCATCATGGGCATGAATCTTGACACCTATGCCACGGAACCATCGGTACGCGGATTGTCCGGAGTCGGGGGGTATTCTGGCTGTGCGGTCAAACCCATCGCGCTCCGCTTTATTTGGGAAATGGCCTCCTGCAAGGAATTGGCGGGAATTCCCATCAGCGGGATGGGTGGCATCGAAACCTGGCGGGATGCCGTTGAGTTCCTGCTGTTGGGCTCCCAATGCGTGCAGATCACCACGGCAGTGATGCAGTATGGCTTGAGGATCATCGACGATCTCATCGATGGGTTGGATTGGTATCTCCGGGAAAAGGCGCTGACTCATGTATCCGACTTGTGTGGTTTGGGCGTGGGCAACATGATTTCTCTGGATGGTTTGGAACGCGACAGCGTCCTTTTGCCTCATTTCGATCGTGACAAGTGCAACGGTTGTGGCCGTTGCGTCCTTTCCTGCAGGGATGGGGGACATGAAGCGTTATCCCTGAAGAAGGGGGGTCTTGTGTTGGATGTGAAAAAATGCGTCGGCTGTCATCTGTGCGTGATGGTCTGCCCCGAGCATGCCATCAGAGGCGGGAAGCGTATCCCCGTCCACGCTTGAGGCAAGAGCTTATCGGATGGACATACCTTCTTTGAACACAGCTTCCCCCGTATCGGCGTAGATGCCGAACAGCACTCCGGTGAAGCTCATATGCATGGTGCCTTCGGTGCTCAGGGTAGCTGTCGATGCCCTTCCCAGCTCTTTCCCGTCGGCAACGAAGGTATACCATTCCGGTTCGGCGATGATGGAGAGGGTCAGACAATCATTCCGGGGTGTCGTCATGGTTTCGGTGACAGCTTGGAAATCATGTACTTGCCGCACCAAAGAGACGATGAACGAAGAACCGTTATCCGTCACATTGAGCTTCAGGAAGTAGTCGGTATTGTACCAGGCCGTGATGCCGGCATTCCCCTGCAAGCTCACACTGCGCAATATGGCTGTAAAGGTGCACGAGAATGCGGGTTGCCTGAGGAGCAACAGGGTGGGATTCATCCTGTCGCCGTCTCCGATAAGCTTCATCGTGCCCTGTTCCCTATCTTGGACATAGCAGGCGTCCTTGGGTATCCTGACTTTTTCCAGGGGATAGCGGGAAAGGTTTTCAGAGAAGCCTATCCGTAAGAGGGAGGGATTCTGTGTTTGCTGCGGGAGAAACAGGTCTTCATAGTCCAGCCGGACGCGACCTTCTTCCCCGATGACAGGCCAACCCTCATCATCCCAGGTCACCGGGGCGAGAAAGGTCTCCCGGCCGAGATGATGAAGGTGCGTTCGGGACGGTTGGCGGAAAGCGAGGAAGACCGCATACCAATGCTCGTCATCCACGGCGATGAGATCCGCATGCCCCGTGCCATAGACCACTTGCGGTTCGATTCTTTTCACATGGGAGAGGATCGGATTGTGGGGATCCGGCGCATACGGTCCCAGGATTGTTCTGGAACGGAAGATCATCTCATGATGTCCATATTCCGTTCCCCCTTCGGCCACCATCAGATAGTACCATCCTCCCCGTTTGTAGAGATGGGGCGCTTCCGTCACGTCATTGGTACAGACAGAGAGGAGCGTCACTTCACTTTTCGGTTTTCCGTCATAAGGGTTGATGAAGTGTCCATAGATACCCTTCACGCCGTTGACCGTGCCGTTGGAGACGTACATGCAGGATCCATCATCATCGAAGAACAGCGATGGGTCGATGCCCATGGGGGAGACGGGGAACGGTTCGCTCCAGGGACCATGAATGTCATGGGAGGTGACGATGAAGTTCATCGGGATGGCTTTGTTGGTCGTCACCAGAAAGAACATCCCTTCATGAAAGCGCAATGTCGGGGCATAGATTCCGCTGCTGTCCCTGCAGGACGAAAGGGGCAATTGGCTTTCCCGCGTCAGGACGGAGGAACAGTATGACCAGTTGACGAGATCGCCGCTTTCATAGACGGTCACTCCGGGAAAAAACTCAAACGTGGAGACTGCCAGATAGTATCTGCCCTGTGCGTGGCAGATGGAAGGATCGGGGTTGAAGCCCGGGATGATGGGGTTATGGTACATATATCCTTTTGTACTTCGTATGCGGTTGATGGTCAATAACTCTTGACGTGTGCAAAATCCCATGTTAGTGTATGATTACACGTTTAATCTAACGAAAGGAGACGATATGAAAAAAATCACGGTCATCTGTATCTTGCTGGCTTTGTTGTGCCCGTTGTTCGCACAAGGCGCCAAAGAAGAAGCCGCACCCGCGGGTCCGGTGAACATGAAGATCACGACATGGACCAGCAATAAGGACCAACTTGCCCTGCTCGGAGGGTTTGTCCAGGAATTCGCCCAGAAGAAAGGCATGCAGATCAATGCGGAATTCGAGACCATTCCGTTTGCCGATTATACGACGAAATTGTCCCTCGAGCTTCAGGGCTCCAGCGCGCCGGATGCGTTCTGGGTAGTGGAAAACGCCGCCCCGGCATTCCTTGCTTCCGGTACGATGGCCAAGCTCAACGATGTGTTGGCCGCCTATGATTTTGCTGATTTCTCCCAGCCAGCGATGTCGCTGTGGCAGAAAGGCAAGGATGTGTATGGCGTGCCGTTCTCCACATCCCCGTTTTTCATCCTGTACAATGCCGATCTCTTCAAAAAAGCAGGTTTGACCGAACCGATCCAGCTTGCCAAGGAAGGGAAATGGACATGGGAGGCGTTCCGCACCGCATCCAAGACCATCAAGGACAAGACAGGCGTCTGGGGCTATCAGACGGTTGATGGCAACGGCTATGACGCCCGTATCCTGCAAAACTTGATCCCGATCATCCGTTCCTACGGTGGTGATGCCTGGACGGATGACGGAAAGATCCTGATCAACAGCAAGGAAAGCGTACAGGCCATCCAACTGTTCCATGACATGCTGTACAAGGATGGTTCCATCGTACCTCCAGGCGACCAGAGTGATTTCTACTCGGGTGCCGCTGCCATGACCGTCGGTCAGGTATCGCGTGTTTCCAAACTGCAGAACGCCTCGTTCGCCTGGAACGTAGCGCCGATGCCCGCCGGCCCGAAAGGTCCCGCGCCAGTCATCGGACAGGCCGCCATCGCAGCCAACGCCAAAGGCAAGAACGTCAAGCTTGCGACCGAGCTCGTCGCCTACATGACCAACAAGGAATGCATCGCCAGGATCGCCGGCATCTGGCCGCCGGCACGCCAGAGCGTCCTTGCTTCCGAAGGCTTCCTCTCCAGCAACAAACTTGTCACTCCTGAACAGATGCAGATTGCGGTGGCTGATTCCATCAAGACCGGCCGTGTGCTTCCTTCGCATGTCCAGTATCCGCAGATTGATGTCGAGTCAAAGATGGTGTGGGACAAACTGTGGAACAAAGATGCCGACGTGCAGGCTGTGGCCGATGCGGTTGCCGCTGTGTACGCCAAATACGTAAAATAACGTCCAGGCAGGAGGCCTTTTGATGAGACAGACGACATTGAGGAAGCAACATCGTCAGGAAATGCTGACGGGGTATGCGTTCATCGCGCCTCAGATGGTTGGCTTCGTGGTGTTTGTCCTGATGCCTCTTGCCATGATTTTCATCTATTCTTTCCAGCAGAAGAACCTGTTGTTCGGGACAACGGTGTTCACCGGCTGGGACAATTACCGGGAGTTGGGGGGTGACAAGCTGTTTGGCAAAGCGCTCCTCAACACCTTGGTTTTTTCATTGGGAGTGGTTCCGCTCAATCTGGTGTTGTCCCTTTCTCTAGCGCTGTATCTGGGTTCCGGTGAGAAAGGAGTGCGGTTTGTTCGCTCCATCATTTTCCTTCCTGTGGTGACCAGCGGCGTCGCATGGTCCATCGTCTGCAAATACCTGTTGCAGGGCGGGGAAGCCGGACCCATCAATTGGTTTTTCATGCATCTCGGGTTGCCTGCGCACAACTGGTTGTTTGAGAAAGGCTGGGCGATGTTCAGCGTCATCTTGTCCCGTGTGCTGAAAAACCTTGGCATGAACGTCCTGATCTTCATGGGCGCTGTCATGAATCTCCCGCAGGATGTCATTGAGGCAGGCCGGATTGACGGAGCCACGGGGTTGAAATTGTTCAACAAGATCAAACTTCCGCTGTTGATGCCTTCCGTCCTGATGGTGACCATCGTCACCGTCATCGGGTCCATGCGGGTGTTTGACACCATCAAGCTGATGACCGATGGGGGACCGGAAGGTTCGACCATGGTGCTCGTCTACTATATTTATCATAAGGCATTCAAGATGTTCGAGACCGGTTATGCCAGTACGATTTCCGTGGTTTTGTTCTGCATCGTGCTGGTGTTGACGATCATCCAGTGGTCGGTAAGGAAAAAGGTGTCGTACTATGAGAACTGATCCGCTCCGCAGAGTCCTGAAAGCGCTGCTTCTTTGCCTGCTCGCCGTCGTTTTCGTCTATCCGTTTTGGTGGATGATGGTCAATTCCCTGAATGATCCCAGCGAAATCTTCGGCAAACCCTCTCTGCTCCCCAAAAGCTGGAGATGGTCGAATTACCAGGAAATCTTCACCGTGCAGCCGTTCGGCAGGCACTATCTCAATACGTTGTATGTCGCATTCCTCGGAACAGCAGGGAATATCCTTATCTCCGCTTTGTCCGGTTATGCGTTCGCGCGTCTCCGTTTTCCCGGACGTGACAAGCTGTTCCTGTTGCTGCTCACCGCCATGATGATGCCCATAGAAGTCACCATCATACCGTTGTACTTCGAGATGATGCATATCGGGGCTCTGGATACGTTGACTCCGTTGATCCTCATTCCGATCTTCTGCTCGCAGGGAGCTTTCTCCGCCTTTATGTTCCGTCAGTTCTACGTGACGGTTCCGCGGGAACTGGAAGAGGCGGCTTGCCTGGATGGGCTGACTCCGATGCATACCTTCTCAAGCATCATGTTCCCATTGGCGAAGCCGATCGTCGCGAGCGCCGCCATCCTGACATTCCTCACCATCTGGAATAGTTACCTGGAACCGTTGGTGTTTATCAGCAACATCAAGAAATTCACGTTGCCTTTGTCGTTGGCCAACTTCAATGACTCATATGGTTTGCCCCAGTGGCATCTGCAACTGGCTGCGACCACATTGTCGGTAATTCCGGTAATGGCCATCTATCTGGTCTTCCAGGAAAAAATATCCAACGCCATGGTGACAAGCGGCATGAAATGAGGTTGATATGGAAACACGATTTGATGTGATCGTCATCGGGGGCGGCATCGCCGGTTCTTTGGCTGCGGCAAGCGCCGCACGCATGGGCTCCAAGGTTTTGCTCGTTGAAGAGACCGGTTGTCTTGGAGGTTCGCTGACCACATCCGGCACAGGTCCCATGATGACGTTCCATGCAGGTGAAAGACAGGTTGTCAAAGGCATCACGGAAGAATTGGTTCAGCGTCTGGTGCGCAAGGGGCTTTCCCCCGGGCATACTCCGGACTCCACCGGTTATACCTATACGGTCACCCCGTTTGATGCGGAGGGAATGAAACATGAGTTGGAATTGATGGTCACCGAGAGCGGTGCGGCCATCCTGTTCCATACGATGCTGTCTTCCGTGACCGTGAACGAGGGGAGGGTGGAACGTATTGACCTGCTCTCCTGCGGCAGCCATTTTTCCGTCGAGGCTCCCTTGTATATTGATGCTTCCGGAGATGGGGATCTGCTTTATCAGGCCGGCATTCCGTGCAAGACTGGACGGGACAGCGATGGCGCCGATCAGCCGATGACCATGAATTTCCGGCTTGGCGGCGTGGACATTGCCCTCATCAGGGATTTGATGGACAAGGATGTCACGCTTTTCCCGTTTCTGAAGAATCATCCGGGACGGCAGAAACTGGCTTCCCGCCTGTCGTGTTCCGGGTTCCAGGATTTGATGCGTCAGGGGATCAGGGAGAAAAAGATTACCTTTGATAGGGATATCGTGCTGTTTTTTGAAACCAACACCAAGAATGAAGTCATTGTCAACATGACCAGGGTCAATGGGAACAGTCCGGTCGATCCCTTTGGCCTCAGCAGGGCGGAACTGGAGGGAAGACGTCAGGTTTGGGAATTATATGCGTTTTTGAAGGAACGTATTCCGGGTTTCAAACATGCCGCTTTGCTTTCCTCTGGACCATCGATCGGCATCCGGAGTTCCCGAAGGATGGTGGGTTCCTATACCCTCACGGCGCAGGACATCCTTTCTGAAACACGGTTTCCTGACGCCATTGCCGCCTTCGGGTATCCCATCGACATCCATTCTCCTGATGGAGTCGCGACCAAATCGGTATTCCTCAGGGACGGAGCCTGGTATACGGTGCCCTATCGCATATTGACCAATCCGACCATTCCCAATGTAATGGCCACAGGGAGGCTTGTCAGCTGTACGTTTGAAGCCCAGGCTTCCGTGCGTCTTTCCCCGTTATGCGGAGCAATGGGACAGGCTGCGGGGGATGCCGTGGCCTGTTGTGTGCGGTGTCATTGCCTGCCGACCGAATTGGATGTGAAAACCCTGCAGAAAGAACTGCTGGGACAAGGGGTGTTTCTCGGATGAGTTACCAGAAGGTGCGTTTGTCGGACATCGCCAAGGAAACCCATGTCTCCCATGCCACCGTTTCTGCCATCCTCAACGGGAAGGAAGGGGGGAGCATCCGTTACAGCCAGGAGACCAGCGACGCGGTGCGCCGGAAAGCCCGGGAGATGGGCTATGTCCCCAACCAGGCGGCAAGGAACCTGCAGCATGGGAATCCCGATTTGATCGCCGTCTTCACCTATGAGGATATCTTTCCGGTGGAATCACAGACGGAATTCTATGATTTTTTTGTCGGCGTGCAGAAAGAAGCCGAACGGCTTGGCTATGATCTTCTGATCCTCAACACCCGGAAGAACCTTTCGTCTTCACGGCTCACGTTGGCATCCGGCGCCGTCATGATCGGCGTGAACCGTAATGATCAGGATATCAAGGCGTTGGCAAGTCAGGAATACCCGTTGGTTTTTGTCGGCCGAAGGGCCATCGAGGAATTGGACACCCATTGGGTGACCTTCGATTACCAGGCCATCATCACCGAGGTGTTTTCCCGCATTCCCGCATCGTGCCGCGGGGTGTTGATCCTGAAGCAAGCGCATGCGCAAAGCGAACCATCCCAAGATAAGGAACAGGCGATACGGACACTTTGCCAAGAGCGGGGATTGCCAGTCGTATGCCAAGCTATGGAACAAGTGATCCCGGAAGAGTCCGTATCCTGTATCCGTCAGGGCTGGTTTGTCATGGTGGACCGTCTCTCTTTGGTCCCTTCCTTGGATGGTTGTCTGGATGCGATGGGATTCTCCCTCGGAAAAGAGGTCCACGGTTTTGTCCTGGAGGATGACTGGATGGGAACCGGCATCCGTTGGTCGCATTGGACGAATGAACGCAAACGGCTCGGGCAACTGGCCGTTACCCATCTGACGGCCATGATCGAAAACGGGGAGACCGTTGCCTTGCCCTATCTGGTGCCGCTTTCTTTTGTTTCGGGAGCGTCTTGCTGAGAAGGCGACCCGATCACCCGTGAGACGATGCAAGTCCCCAAAAGATGACGCTCGGAAGGGTCAGGCAGAATGCAGGTGCCGAGTCTGCGACAACATGTATGGTGAACGCAGATATGCCGGCTTGTCAGACGGAGAATTCCCCGCTGACCCCATCTGCGAAATACCGTTTCAAGTCATAGGGGGAGAAAATCCCTTTTTCCGTAACGATGCCGGAGATGAGCGTCGGAGGGGTCATGTCAAACGCGGGATAATATCCTTTCACTCCGTTGACGGCGGTCCGTACCCCCATGGCCTGGAGGGAGAATTCGGGGTCACGCATCTCGATGGTCACCGTGTCATGGGTAGGGTGTCCGGCGTCTGGGGAACCGGAGACGAACATCGGAATGCCGAAATATTTCGCGCAGATGGCGATCTGTGAGGTTCCGACTTTGTTGAAGATGTATCCGTCCAGGCAGATGGCATCTGCCGCGCAGGTGAATACGTCTACGTGCTCTTTCGCCATGACGAAGGCAGGCATGTTGTCGGTGATGAGGGTCGTGTCGAAGCCCATTTCGTGACAGACCGTCGCGGTGAGCCGGGCGCCTTGGAAATACGGGCGGGTTTCCGGACAGAACAGCTTGATCGCGTTCCCCCGTTCCCGACATTCGCGGAGCATCATCCCGAGGATGGTCTCAGCAAAGCATTGGGTCATGACCTTGCCGTTTTGGGGGAACATGTCCACAAGGTATTTTGCTGCCTGGGCCATTTTGTCATATCGCCGGTTGTTCGCTTCGACGATATGGTCACGGATGGCAAGGTCCGCGCGCAGACCTGCTTCCAGGGCTTTTCGTGCCGCCGGCAGGCATGCTTCCGTCACGATGGCCATTCTGGAGGCGGTCGTCGGCCTGGCGTTGGTGATCGTCTTTGCCGCTTCGGCCAGATAGTCCATCTGTTTTTCCCGACTGAGATTCCTGCATTCCCAGGCGGCAAGAGCCATTCCCATCGGGCCGGCAGTGTATGGACCCGCCGATTGGGTGACCATCTCTTTGAGCGCGCAGGCGACTTCCCCATAGGAGTGGCAGGTGACAAAAGTCGTTTCAGCCGGGTAAATCCTCCTGTCAAGGATCCTCACTTCTCCGTCTTCGTACCAGGCGATGTTCTCATAGCGCAACAAAAACGCAAGATCATGGTCAGCTCGTTCCATCAGTGGTTCCTTCCTTTCCCCTGATGATACCATATTTGTTCTTTTGTGGTGTTGAGAAAAAAAATGAGGAACCTATTGACTATTTTTTCGGAAGAATCTAAAACACCTTTCTTTTTGGGAGGATTCGATATGAGCAAGAAGAAAGGTCAGAAACCCGTCAAGGGCGGAGACAATCAGGGCACCACACAGAACGCTGAGAAGAACTGATTGCATCGAAAGTCTCTCTGTATGAAATTGTATTGATGTTGGTTCCCCGCAGGAATATTCGTTCTGAGCGGGGAATCTTTTTCATTTGGTGATGGATTGGATCCAGTCCACCAGTTCTCCGGGGTAATCGGCATCACCATGCCCTTCCCCCCACACATACGCGTAATCGACCGTGCTCTTTCCTTGAGCCTGGAGTTCCAAGGCCAGGTTCAGCGATACCAGGAAACTGGTGTCCGCGTCTTTGGTGCCGATGCGGAAACGGAAATAACGGGCCGGGGTGCAGATTTCGTTTGTCCCGACGAAGTTGTACGGATTGATGAGATATACCCGCTCCGCGAGTTTTGCATCATTTTCGACCGCATATGCATCATGGTACGTCGCGTATGCTTCGGGATAGAGGGTTTTCAGCTTTTCCAAAGCAGGTCCGACCATTGTGCTGAAATGGACGAAATCTTCCTTTTCGGTGCCGAATTCCTCATCCTCTCCGGAAGAAAGGTCGAACGTGTCGAATGCGAGGATGTCTTTCATGCGTGGGTTGAAGGAAAGGAGATATGCGTCAAAGTCCGTGATGCGGGCTTGTTTCCCATCCCACGAGAGGAAGGAAGAAAGATCGGTTCCTTTCACCGTTTCTTCCTTTCCTGTCATCATGTTCCTGCTTGTGGTGGTGTACTCACCCTTGATGTATTGCGCGACCGTATATTCCGCAGCCGGGCCTTTCGCCGCGATTCGGGAAAGATAGGTGGTCGCCGCTTGTTCTACGAGGGAAGTGAGGTACGTCAGCAGGGAACCGGAGCGGGTGTCGGTGAGGGTCAGGTCTTGGGTGCCGTCGAAACTTTTCAGCCCAAGGCTGTTCGCATAGGGGACATACGCTTCGGCAAGGTTTTTCCCCAAGGCCTTTTTGAAGGCGGAGAGAGGTTGCGCCGAATTCGAAAAGCGCGCTGTGAAGGAATCGCTGGCAAGGTACATCCATTCGTACGCGGCATCCGCATGGTCGAGATCAGTGACCGGACAGTAGCATTGGGCTGCGTAGACCGCGTCGGATTGGTTCATGACCGCTCCGATTTCCCTCAGATACGGAAGGAACCGTTCATTGTCTCCGGTGGAACCGAGAAGGGAAGACATGGCGCCTCCGGCGCTGGTGCCGATGGAAATGATTCTCTCCATGTCCCCGGGGATGACGCCTTTGTTTGCTTTGAGGAACCGGATGCCTGCCTTCAGGTCAACCAAGGCAGCCGGACTTTTTCCGACAAATGCATCGTTGGCTTTGGTTTGTCTGCCCCTGCTGGCGGGACTGACGACCACAAAACCCGCATCAAGATAGTCCGCAAAACGGCTGGCGGAGTTCTCCGCGTCCGCTTCGGAATATCCGGAGACGCCGTTTTTGTAGATGACAGGGGCGGTGAGGGCTGTGTATTGCTGTTTCTTTCCGTTTGGATTGACCGTGCCGTCATCGTTGAGGTATTCCTTGGGCACGAAAATGGTCATGCATTCCTTCACGGCGTCGACAGGATTGGAGACATACACGACATACTTCAGGATTCTGCTGCCTGATGCTTCATCCAGCGTCCATTGGTCACGGTAATCGGCCAAATTGAGACTTCCTGCAAGCAGTTCGGAAGCTTGGGGAGTCGCCGTACCCATCATGAATGTCCCCATGCGGTCGATGCTTTGCTCCGGAGTCTTGGTCGCGCACGAACTGATGAGGATTGATGATAGCAACAAGGTGATGATTCGTATTTTTTTCATGTTTGTACTTTAGCGCATCTCACCAAGAATGACAAATATCCGGCAAGGGCAAGACATGTTGCGGATGCTCGGTGAAAGGTACCGTATGCGGTAGCATCCCGTAAAAAGGAGTTGTGTTTTCTTCCGGATGCGTTATGGTGGTACATGTATTCTTTGTAGGACTGTTCTCTATGCTTGTTGTATGGATCCGGTTCCACCGTTCCTCCTCCCTTTTTGCTTATGTGTCCGCGAAGGAAAGGACAGGAGGTATCTGCGTATGGAATGACAACCTCATGATGAAGGCTTCGGTTTCGTTTGGAACCGATGGGACATGAGACTGTATGAAGGATAGGATCCACAGATGAGTGAAATGACAGACAAACGGGCGATTGATGCCAGTAATTTGAAATATACCAATGCTGTCACCGGTTCTCCGGCACACAAACGGGAATACCGGCAGATTTTCTGGATGAACGTTGACAGCCATCGGGTATTACGGAACCTGTCGCAGACGGCGCTCGCCAAGGAAATAGGGTTGTTGCCTGCAAGTTTCAATTCGGCGCACCAGAGAAAATCGATTTTGTCTTTCGAGCAGTGCGGCAGGCTTGCCTCTGTGTTGGGATGCACCCTTGATGACCTGTTTTCACGGGAACGATATGAGTTCAACAAAGAACTGGACAAGAAGAACGCGGAAACGAACGGCGCGCTGTATATGAGCCAGTTTGCGGCGATCAGGAAAAACGAGGCCACATTGTTGGACGAGGCTTATGAACGCATCGGAGCGGAGGATGAACTGACCAAAAACCTGATTCAGGATTTTGTGCTTTTGCCCAAAAAAGACAAGATTCTCCTTGGCGAGATCCTCAAATGGAGGGAAGGAGGGGCGCTCTCCGGCGAACTGGAGGAATTTGAGTGACCGGTCCCTAAACGTGTTGGTATTGCTCTATGGAGAACACGCGCATATTGAGGCAGAGATGTTCATCGCCTTCGACATAGTCGGCCTTCATCCCAATGACAAAAGCCGGATCCTTCAGAAAGGAACCCTTCTCCAGAAACAGAATGCAATAGGCGTTGGCATCCTCTTCTGCCACCTTGTACGTGTCCAAGTAGCTGTGCAGTGAGGGGATGAGCAAATCTTTGAGCACCAATGCGGCATTTCCCTTGGGCAGGGTTTTGACGATTTTGAGAATCACCACGTTTCCTCGTGCAGTCTCGCACCATACCTCATCGTCCCGTCGGGAATTGAGCAGGGTCAGGCAGTTGATCTTCCGCCAACAACCATGAACCAAGGTCAGTCTGGCTTCTTGGGAATATCCCGTATCACGCCCGAACAACTTGGTGAAATTCCCTTTGACGCCGAGTTCCCTCAGTTCTTGTTTCGTCATATAACCCCTCTGTATCTTGATACCATGGTTTATCGGTTATTAAAAGATATTTGTGATTATATTATCGATATTCATGTATGTGTCGGAGAGGTAACAAGCAAGCAATGAAGAATGTTGTATTTTCTTTACCGCCGATTTGGTTTTCAGGGTATGCTGTTGTTGGAATATGGAAACACATATCGTCACCAACATCTCCGTATCTCTTGTCATCCTGATGGTGCTGTTCGTCATCACGACGGAAATAGGCATCAGGAAGAAAGCCATCCGCTCGCTTCGGATCATCTTGTTCGTCATCTACCTGTGTATCAATATTTTCCTCACGCTGTTCAGGGAACCGACCGCTGACGCACGTTATGCCTTGCGTCTGTTCTGGTCTTGGGAACGGGCGTTCCATGGCGACCGCCGATTGTTGGCGGAGGTGTTGCTCAATATCCTCTTGTATGTTCCGTTCGGGTTCCTGCTCTGTGATTCCCGTCACCTCAAGCCCCATCCTTGGAGAATCGTGTTCTTCGGGTTCCTTTCCAGTACGGTGACCGAGGTGACCCAGTTGGTTTTCCATGTCGGGCTCTTTGAGTTTGACGACATCTTTGACAACACGTTGGGATGCCTTTTGGGCGTTTTGTGTTATCGTTGCTTCACCTGCATCGCAAACGGCGCCTTACGGAAAAAGCCTCCCGGGGTCAAAGGGCCTGACTGTTGAGTTTGGCCCGAAGGGCAGCAAGCATCTGGCCGGCGCTGTTACGCACCAGTTTTTCCATGGGGGAACCTTTCCTGCGTGGTTTGGATCCAAACGAATAATCCAACGTCTGTTCCTTTGTTTCGATGCGGACAGCGACGCTTTGCACAAGGCCATGGTCCTCCGGGGCATACACGTCATATGATTGGACAGACGCATATGGGATCTCACGGTAATCATTTTCCATAACCAGTGCGAGGATTTTCCCCTTTTCGTCAAAACAGAGTCTGACTCCTTGTTCCTGGTCATTTACAAAGAGGAATGAATCGTCGAAACGCCGGCCTCCTTCCTTGCTTTTTTCTTCAAGGGAAGTTTCCAGGATTTGGTATTTCCCTGCGGCTTCCTTGTCGCGTTTTTTCTTCATAGCTGCCACATATGCCTGCAGGACGAGGAACACGAGAAGAACGATGGAAAGAATGATGGTTCCGTTGCTCATGGAACCATCATAACCGCCGGGAGGGGATGATGCAAGGAAGAAGGTCAGTTCGCTTTGATGCTTTCCGCGACTTGGATGATGTTTTCCTGTCCGACAAGGGATTTGCCCACGGTGATCATCTCCAAGGTTTCAAGATCGCTGGGTGTCTTGTCCTCTTTGTTTTTCAGCTTTTTCCCCATGAGCGCCCCCATGATCCGCATCATGAAATGGTTGATGCCATGGGTTTTCGACAGTTCAAAGCCACCGGGGAGATAGAAGGAAAAGATATCGTTCCCGATTTTGTATTTTTCCTTCACTTCATTGAGTTGCGACGCTCCTCCGGCTGACATGCCGACGATTCCGAAGGCTGTGATGGTGTAGCGTCTCCGTGCCTTCTCCAAGCCGACAGGAACTCCGGCCCTGAGCCAGCAGAGGAACACGATTTCTGTTTTCTCCTTGATGGTGCAGGAGTCAAGCGGATACGACGGTATACCCAGTTCCGCGGAGAGCATCTGGGCATAGGTTTGTGTGTGTCCCGCATGGGATGTATAGACGATTGCTTTGGCTTTCATGGCAACCTCCTTGCATATTCTATCATGTTTTTTCCAAGGTTACATCGGTGATGGTGCCTTCCTCGGACACAGTAATGTCCAATTTGTAGCACGCCGAGCCGTCGCGGAACGTAAGTCCTTGGCTGAAGACACAGCCATGCTCCCGCACCATGTTCATGATCAAGTTGAGGAGTTGGAAAGCGGTTTCTTTTCCTTTTTTGCGGGATTCCCCATATCTGCTGGTGCAGGTGGCCTCCATACCCATATACGTCGCCGCAACATCTTTCTGTTCCCATCTCTTGATGATGGCCTGCCAGGCGGACTTGTCATTATGGATTACCAACGGCTCCCAGCCTGCAGGATCATGGATGCGGAAATGCATTGCGGGATCAGCAATGGTCTCCACGGTGATGATGTGCTGGTTCCCGGTGGTGATGAAGACGAGGCCGTTAAACAGGCGTTGCTGGCTCGGGACGTTCTTTTTCAAGGCGCTTAAAGCCAGACACTCCGTGCCGGCAGGGNGTTTCGGGTCGTCGCTTTCCGTAAGGGTCGCAGGGAAGGCAAACGTCTTTTGCCCTTCAGCGAATTCATTGGCACGTATCTGTTCCATGGTTTTGACGACCTCTCCTGCGCCTTTTGCGCGCATTGCCCCACGGGAAAGGTATGTGCAGTCGGATGACAGGATCATGGAAAGCCGTGAGAACCAATCGGTGGCGAAGACATCTGCGAGGACACGGAGGAAATGGCGCGTGGTGAACAGTGCGCCTTCCTGGTATTCCCCGATGGCGGCATCTCCGCTGATCGTGCACCGGGAAAGGACAAAACGTCCGTTGCCTCTGGCCATCTCGTCTGTATGCACCAGCGGAAGGAGTCCCGCATCCGTCTTGATGGTGGTTCTGCGGAAGAAACCTTTGCCGAAAATACCGCCTTCGATGGGAAGTTCCTCAGAATCGACCACTTCACCGCATACCAATACTGACGATCCGTCGGCATCGGCAGGGGTGATGCGTCCGGGACGCATCCCGTCCTTCAGGTCGTCAAAGAATTCCAGGGAATGGGGGAAGGCGATTATCTGGAGCAGGAGGACATCCCCTGGCAGGGTCGAAGGCAGCACGTCAGCATGGACCAGGTCGATGGGAAACGCTTCTTCCGTTCCCGCATCGACAAAACAGCGACGTTCCAAGGGGTTGGTCATCAGGTTGTAGCCGACCAGACCGATGGGGTTGACCGTGACTGCCCAGAACACGTTGCCCATGCAGTGGTTCGTCAGTCCAATGACGGTGTTGTTCGGCTCAGGGTATTGTCCGTGGAGAATGGACGCAGATACTTCGGCATATCCCAGGGAATGGTAGGCGTATGCTCCGCCATAGCCGATGAACAGCCTGCGGCCCTTGTCCGTGCAGACATACTGGGCTAACTGCTCCAACCAAAGTTGTTTGTCCATGTTTTGGTTGGGTATGCGAAAGTGTTCGTTTTCCAGATAGAGTCCCATGACCTCATGGTAATCCTTGTCAGGAAACAGGGCAACAATAAACATGGAGTTGACATTTTTGCAGGTTGTGGGTATATTCCAGAACGTACAAGCAATTTTGTATCAGGGGCGAGTCTGAGGATTCCAACCCTTGCAGGTTTTGAATTGGTGAGAGAAAAGGACTGCTTCAAAAGCAAATGCACAGAAGCAGATTCGGCGATTCCTTGGTTCTACCATATATCGGCAACTTGTTGAGGTGCGGATGCGCACACAGCGGGTTGCCATTCTTTTTGTCCGGAGGGAACCGATAAACCTGCATGTTTTCTCCCCTGGTCGCTTTTGACCTCGTCAAATTCCTGGTTTGGTGCATGCGGTGTGGGACACGGTTTTCGATAGGGATCAGGAAGAAACGCAGACTGGATTATTCCTTGCAAAGGAAGTGGCTGGTTTCGTATGACAGAAAAACCTGAGGTTGCCCGATGACGGCGATATGGTTTTCGCGTTCACTTCACAGATACTCACCCTTGTAAGAGGCCTTATAGCGTTTTTGTTGGCAAAGCTGAATAAACTAAAATTGTATTTGGGGGTGATAGTCCTTTTCCTCAATGTCTACAAAAGATTCAAGGTACAATTAAACCAAGAAATTGAGGATAAAAGGAAATCTGGATAGATTTATCCGCGATCATTCGGTATCTTGTCTATTATGGGCTTAGGTAAGAAAAAACGGTATGTTGAGATAATTCGTCAAGGAGAAAACTATGTTGACAGGTACGATCAAGAAAGAACTCAGGTATGAGTTTAAAAACAAGAAGTTCGCCAAAGCGATGGAATTCATCAATCGCAAAGACTTGTCCAGTCTTGCCGAGGGATGGTATGAGCTTGGTGAAGGGGTGAGGGCAAGTGTCCAACGGTATGCTACTGAAGACGCAAGCAAGTTGAGTTTCGAGACACATGAGAAGTTTTACGACCTTCAATATGTGGTCTCTGGAGAAGAAGCCATGGGTGTCTCAACTCGTGACGGTCTTGTGGTGAAGACACCGTACAATGGTGCGAATGACATCACATTCTACAAAGACCCCAAGGCTTTTGGCACCGTAGTGCTGAATGCGGGCGATTATATTGTGCTTGCTCCGGAAGATGCGCACAAACCCCGCTGTACAGTGGGAAAATCCGTTCCTGTCGTCAAGATTGTCGTGAAAGTGCCTGTTGAGGCATGAAATTTCTGAACAGTTGCTGCAGTTGCCGGTAATCATCGACATGATATGTGGCATGCTGGGGCTGCGGCAACCTGTTTGAATTGTAAAAGCAACTCTGGCATCCTGCATTCCAGGCGGCATCGATGTCGATGGGTCTGTCTCCGACCATCAGGAGATTCTCGTGCTTGATGTTTCGCTTTGCCGTCAAAGCATTAAGCGCATCGGGTGCCGGCTTTGGAGGAAAACCGTCCTCGCTTGTGATGAACGAAGAGAAAAAGCCTTTCAGGCCGGAATGCTCCAGATACGAAACTGCTTCCTTGCTCCGATGGGTGTACAGATGGTTGCGTTTCCCGCTTTCCACAACGAAGGCGAGACAGTCCCGCACACCCGGATAGGGCTTCACGAGATCCCAGTTTGGTGTCTTGTTGTAGCGTTGGAAGCAAGCCAAAAGCATTTCCTGCGGAATGCCATAGGTTGTCCCGTAGAAATGCAAAGCGTTTGTGACGGTCACTTTGATGTGGGCGAGGATGCGTTCGTCGCTGTCCGTAAAGCCACAATCCAGAAGAGCCTTTCGGAAACACTCCAGAATGAAGGGGTAACTGTCGAAAAGCGTTCCATCGAAATCCCATGCTATGTCGGTGATCATATCGGGATTTTATCGAATACAGGGGGCTGTTTCCAGCCCCCTCGTTCCATTACACAAGGTGATAGCGTTCGAGCATAGTCTCAACAAGCGTGCCTTTCGCAGCCTTGAGGCCTTTCTTTTCTCCGACCTTCACGATGAAAGGCACTTTGACATCGGTGAGTTTCCTGCCATCGAGCAGTTTGCTCGTCGCATCCAGCATGCAACGGACATCATAGACGCTGCCCCAGACTTCCGGAACGCCGCGGTCGATGTCCAGCAAGGTATATACCGCTTCCATACCGGTACGAATCGAGTATTCGGTGGTGAACACCGTATCTCTCGGGGTGTCGGCGAACTGTCCGAGGAACGCCAGGTTGACGCAACCCTCGGGGACTACTTTCGGACGGTCTCCCGCCGTGCGTGGCATGAAGAACGCGGTGATGTACGGCAACATCGTCGGGACGGTGTTGGCATGTTTTTCGGCAAGTTCCTTGATGGCATTTTCCGGCACTCCGATATGATACAGCCATTCCTCGCAGATTTCTTCTCCAGTGCACTGTTCCATCGGTTTTTTCACATAGTTGCCGTTCTTCTCCCCATACAAGGAATACACCCAGACGCAGACTTGCCCTTTGGGCTGTTCCCTGAACTGCGGTTGCCGGTTGATGGTCCAGGACAGAAGCCAATCGGAATCCTTCACGGTGATGATGCCGCCTGTAGTCACTTTTCCGGAAAGCGGATCCCTTTTGCAGATTTTCTTGATGTACGGCAGGATCGCTTCATCCAATGTCGTGATGGTGGCCGATTCCCACTTGGTGGCCTTGATATCCGAGCAGAATTTCTCCGGATGTCCGAACGAAGCATCCTGCTTGGCGATGTTCTTCCACAACCTCCAACTTTCGCCTTCGCCATCCTTCACGTTGATGACTGGAGCATGGTTCTGGTCCCCATAGGCCGTGCTGTCCGTACAACAGCCATTGGTGACGAACACCAGATCGTTTTCGGTAAGCGGGATGGACTTTTCGGTTTTCCCGTCACTATAGATGATCTGCCGGGCGATTTTCTTGCCGTCCTTCTTCTCGATGACCACATTGGTCACCTTGGTGTTGTACTGGAAAGAGACTCCATGGCTCTCCAGATATCTGACCATCGGGAGGATCATCGATTCATACTGGTTGTATTTGGTGAACCGCAAGGCTTTGAAATCGGGGAGGCCTCCCACATGGTGGACGTACCGTTGGATGTACAGTTTCATTTCCAACGCGCTGTGCCACTTTTCGAATGCGAACATCGTCTGCCAGTACAACCAGAAGTTTGATGTGTACACTTCGTCATCGAAGTAATCATCCAGTTTTTTGTCGTACAACTGTTCATCCGGGGTGAGGTACAGTTTGAGGATTTCCATCAAAGCCTTGTCGGAAAGCGTGAATTTCCCATCGGTGCGGGCATCGATTCCACGCTGTTCGGTAGCCCTGCACAGNGAATAGTTCGGATCTTCCTTGTTCAGATAATAGTATTCGTCAAGTACCGATTGCCCCTCGTGCTCGATCGAAGGGATGGAACGATACAGGTCCCACATGCATTCGAAATGATTGTCCATTTCCCGACCGCCACGCATGATGAACCCTTTGGTTTGGTCTTTGATGCCATCACAGGAACCGCCAGGAAGCGGAAGGGATTCCAAAACATGGATATGGGACCCCTGCATTTGTCCGTCACGGACCAAAAAACACGCTGCGGAAAGACCCGCAAGTCCCGTACCGATGATATATGCGCTTTTCGCGTCCACGCCCTCAGGTTTTCTCGGATGCACAAACGCCTCATAATTGCCACTGCTGTAATACATGTCGTTTTCCTCCATTGCAGATGTACCCTTAACATAAAAGCGGATTCTGTACGGGACAATGAACAATAGGGGGCGTTTGTTCAAATTTTGAGCATTGGGGTATGAATGTAAAAAAATGGTCAGGAACGAAGCGGCAGCGTCTCCTCTACGGAAAAACCGAGGTTCTGCAGGAATGAAAATGCCTCATCCACGCTGCCCGAGTCATTGAAGTCCTTCGGGTTGTGGGCGTCGATCCCGACGATCACACGGCAGTCTTCTTCCCGTGCGATCTCCCAGAAACCAGGGGTGGGATACCCAAGCCCGTCCGGCCGCGACTTGCGGTTTCGGAACCCTTGGAGATTGTATTCCATGAGGAAATGTTCCTTATGCATGGCACGGCACAATTCACGGGACGCAGCTTTCGCGTCCTCATCAAAGACCTGATAGGAACGGAACATCAGGTCTGGATGGGCCAGATACAGGTACATCCCGCTTTCCATCCCGAATATGCAACGTGAGACGAAATCCTCGAGATCCTGTTTCCCCATGCAGTTGCCGAAGTACAATCCGTGCACATTGTCCTTATAATGATTCCCCAGGATGAAGTATTCCAACCCAAAGGTTTCTTTCTGTTCCTTGAGCCAATCGAAATACTGGGGGAAGTATTCGCATTCCAAACCCAGATGCATTTCGATCTTGTTTTGGTAAGTCTCTTGGAGTTTTCTGACGGATGCCACATAGCCGGGCAGTTCAGAGATATCCATCCTGACTGTCCCCGTGTTGCCTTCCGGGGTGGGCCAAGGGCTGTGGTCGGAAAAACCCAGGATGGAGAAGCCTGCTTTGACCGCGGCGGCCACATAGGCTTCATCGGTACCCCCTGCATGCCTGCAGCGGGAAGTATGAGTATGGTAATTCGCGTACATGCCTTCAGTATGTGCAAAAGGGAAAAAACAAACAACCCGTTCCGAAAAACAAAAACGAGGGCGTTCCCGCCCTCGCAAAAAAGCGCTTTTCGTGATCGGTTACTTCGAGGTTTTTCCCGCCAGCCAAGGATATGCCAGCCCGGCAAGGACAGCACCTGCAAGCGGAGCGACGATGAACAGCCACAACTGCTGCAGCGCGACTCCTCCCGCAAGCAACGCAGGTCCGAGGCTTCTGGCCGGGTTCACGCTGGTTCCGGTAAACGGGATGCCCAAAATGTGGATCAACGTCAGGGTGAGGCCGATGACCAGTCCCGCGCCTTTGAAATCCGTGCTGGTCACCCCAAGGATGGTCAGTACGAACACAAACGTCAGGATCATTTCGACAAGAAACGCCACACCCGCCGAGGTGCCGAGCGCCGAAGCCGACCCATAACCGTTCTGTCCAAGGCTTTTGTTGGATCCGAACAAGACGCACAAAACCGCAGCTCCGATAATGGCGCCGATACACTGGCTGAGGATGTAGCGCAAACATTCCTTCCCATCCATGCGGTGCGCGACAAACATGCCGACGGAAACCGCAGGGTTGATATGGCATCCGCTGACGTTGCCGATGGAGTAGGCCATGGCGACGATGGAAAGGCCGAAAGCGAATGCTATGGTCAGGACTTTGACAGCCAACGGCGCAGCGCCGGTGACAGCCGGATTGTTGATGGCGACAGCCGTACCGCATCCGAAAATGACCAGTACGGCGGTTCCGATACTTTCAGCAACATACTTTTTCATAATACCGTTCCTTCCCTATTCCTGTGATGAGCGTGTGAAAAAAACGGGATACTTGCATACCCCGCCGAACGGTAACGAACATACTCAATTCCGTGCCCTGAGTCAATGAAAATCAGAATATCCGGATGGTGTTGGTGAAGGCTTTCGATTGCCCCGCATCCAACTGCATCGTCTCTTTCATTTCTTTGAGTTCCTGGGACCGGGCTGAATCGCCAAACGAATACATCGGTTCGATGCAGACGAACGGGGCTTTTTTCCCTTCCGGGGTCCAGCAGACCAACGTGTGCATGTCACCCATGGCGATCTCCACGCCATGATTCCCCTTGCTGGAAGCGAAGGTGATCTTCTTGCTCTTCACGGCATGCAGCACGTTCGGGCCTTTGTCCAAATCAGCTCGGGACAGCCGCATCACTTTGCCCGTCATGCCGTTCTTTTGGGTTTGGAAGACCTTGTTCACCATGATGTCCTTGTCCTGCTTCTCCTCATCGCTGAACATGACGGAATAGCTGTCAAGGTCGGCGCCTTCGTTGATGTCCAGGTTGAAAGCCGGGTGCAGCGCGTAGACGAAGCGCATCCCGTTGGACTTGCTGAGGATTGTCCCTTTGATGGTGACCCCATCGTCGTTCAGCGTGTAATCGACGGTGAGTCTGAACCCGAACGGATACATCTCCAATGTGGCCGGTGTGTCTTCAAGGACGAACGAGGCTGTCTTGTCCGTCACTTTCCCGATGGACCAGTCCATATCCCTTGCGAAACCGTTGTTGGGCAGGGTGAACTGTTTTCCTCCCACCGTAACGATCCCATCCTTCGTCGGCCCGGAAAGAGGAAACAGAATCGGGGCATGTCGTGCCCAATACGTCGGATTTCCCGACCAGACATATGCGGTGCGGGTCTGTTTGTTGGTAAGACTTTGAATTTCCGCACCATGCTCTGAGATGACGAGCGCGACAAGACTGTTTTCCAGTTTGATCATTCTCTCCTCCACGCGTGAAGCATACAACACCTTTGGGTTTGGGGCAAGTTTGTTCTTGTTGCTTTGCGTGTTTGGCTGTAAGCTTGGCGCAGAGGAGAGGACCATGTTGTTCGATACTTTGGATAATCTTGAGTTGTACCAACCCCTTCTGCCGCTTCTGCAGACGGTCATTGAAGTGATGGACAAAGGTGATGTATATACGATGAAGGACGGCAGTTACGCCACCGACAATCCGAACGTACGCTATTCCATCGGTTCCTATATGACCAGTTCCGAGGGAAAACGCTATGAGATACACAAGAAAGCCACCGATGTGCAGATCATGCTGGAAGGGGAAGAGCTGATGAGCGTGACTTGGCGTGAGGCCGTCAAAGACGCCACCCCATACGATGAGGCCAAAGACATCCATTTCTGCGATGGGGATCCGCTTCTCGTCATGCATGCCGCTGTCGGACGTTTCTGCGTGTTCTTCCCCGGAGAGCCCCACAAACCAGGGGTCCCCGTGGTGAATCCCATGGCTTGCAGGAAAGTGGTTTTCAAGTTGTTGGGGTGAGGTCTTCGGCTTCTGCTTCCTTCTTGAACCTGTTGCGTTTCTTCCACAGGTGCTGGACAACGAATTTCTCGACCTTCGCATCCCTGTTTTCCAAGGCTGCGAGGATTTTGTGGTGTTCGGCTTGCGTGATGTCGAAGCTTTCCTTGGTCATCGCCTGATAGAAGAGGAGACTGTTCGCATTGAGGTTGAGCCTGCTGAAGATCTGCATCAGAAATTTGTTTCCGCTCATCTTCACGATGGTCTCATGAAACCGGTAGTGTTTTTCCCCGAAGGCGACGGTGTCGATCGGAGTGTTGTCCACGATGGCATCCATCTCTCCCAGGATCCGCTTCAGTTCCGTACAGTCAGCCTCTTTCTCCACTGCGAGGTTGAAGGCCAACGCCTCAAGGTAAGCCCGCACCTCGGTCAGCTCCTGATATTCCGTAAGCGACGGGGAGCGGACATAGGTGCCGCTGTGGGGGAGGATGTCGACAAATCCATCCTGCTCAAGCCGTTTCAAAGCTTCCCGCACGGGGGTGCGTGAACAGGAGAATTCCCTGGCAAGGTTGTTTTCTGACAATTTGGAGCCGGGAAGCAACGCCGCCCTGAGGATTTTTATCCTCAGACTTTGGTAAATACTTTCAATTACAGAATCGTTTTGTTCTATGTTACTCATGGTTCGTTGCATACAAGTTTATCATGAAATGGCCGAACACGAAAGGAAATCCGTACCATTTTGGATAAATTTTTCCAATATATCCAACAATTGTTTGGCGGCCAGTCCTTGGGCGATGGGTTTGTTCCCCTGCATTTTGGGGCTTCCGATGAACTGCAAAGGCTGAAGGATGGGCGCCATCAACAGATGCTGCATCCTCTCCTTGATGGCTTCGAAGAGGTATGGATTCCCATCGATGACCGGCCCGAGCATCAATACGGCCTGAGGATTGAAAGCCATGCAGAGGGTGGACAATGTGTCGGACAGCGCCGTGATGGCCTCCTCAAAGGCTTTCTGGGCGAAACGATTTCCGTTATTGGCGTCCTGAACGATGGATTCGTACGGAAGATCCATGCCTCCGACTTGCATCACAAGACGGTGATAGGCCTCCATGATCCGCTTTTCCGTGGTCATCGTTTCCAGACATCCCACTTGTCCGCAGTAGCAAAGCCGGTCCCCGCCCGTGATTTTCACGTGACCGATTTCACCGGCGCTGTAGCTTGCCCCGTCATACGGTTTCCCGTTGAGGATGACGCCCATCGCTGTGCCGTCGCCGAGCCAGACGAGCAGGGCGTCATCATAGGCTCTGGCCAATCCATGATACTTTTCCCCCAAGGTGGCGGCCTTTACGTCGTTCATGATGAAAACCGGCAAGTTGTATGCATGTTTGAGTGTTTCCCCCAGCGGAAAATCCTTCCAGCCTTCCGTCTGGTAGAATGTATGGGAGATACCGTTTTTCGGATCGATATAGCCACCGATGGCAACCCCCATGCCGAGCATATCCGACCGGCCCAAACCATCCCTGACTTGGTCGACGGCCGCTTGTACCGAAGTGAGAAACAATTCGGGGGAAAGCGGGGAAGGGAATGTGACTTTTGCGGATTGGGCGAGGATCGTGCCGTCAAGCGAGACGATGATCGCCTGCACGCTCTTGGCGACCACAATGGCGAGCATCGAGCCGAGTGACGGGGAGAGATGATAGGACAAGAGCCGGCCGGCTTCAGTCCCCTTCGCGCGGAGAATGCTCTCCCGGGAAAGCAACTGGGTGTAGTTGATGATCGACGCGCGGGTCAGTCCGGTGGACTGGCACAGTTGGTCGCGGGTCTGCGGTCCTTTCTCCAGAATGGTGCGCAGGATCTCCATCCCCCGCTGCCGTTTCCAGAAGGAAAGCGATGACAGGCAGGAAAGCGAAGACTCAGCCATCACAACCCCCATCCAGGTACAACGCATAGGCGCCGAGAAGTCCCGCGCTGTTGCCCAATCGCGCCTGCAGGATCTTGACGCCTTTGTAGGTTTGCCCGAGCCTGCTGTCGATTTCCGAGCGGATCTTCTCGATGATATACGTTTCGCGCATGATGCCGCCTCCGAGGATGAGACATTCCGGGTCGAAGATGTTGACCAGGTTGCCGAGCCCATCGGTGACTTCGCCGATCCACGCATCCACGACGGCTTTCACCTGCGGCTTGTCCATATGGGCGAAGATTTCCCGTCCGTTGGATAGGGAAGCGTCGATTTCCATAGCCGAACGTACCAGAGCGGAGGAGGATGCGTATTGCTCATAGCACCCCTTTCCGCCGCAACCGCACTGCCTGCCGTTCTTGTGGAGGACGAAATGCCCCAGTTCCCCGGCTACGAAATGTTTGCCCAAATACAACCGTTTGTCGATGATGATGGCCCCGCCGATCCCCGTCCCGTAGGTGAGGCAGAGGAAATTCCGGTAGGGTTGCCCGGCGCCGAACCTGCTTTCCCCATAGGCCGCCGCATGCCCGTCGTTTTCCACGATGACCGGTACCGGTCCGAAGGCCTTCCGCAGCGTCCCGCGGATATCGCAACCGGTGTAGCCGGGGATATTCTCATTGGCGTAGATGATCACGCCTTTGCCGCTGTCCACCTGTCCCGCCGTGCTGACGGCGATGGCGGACCAGCCTTTGGCGGAACGCGCCAGTGAAAGCACGGTGGACATGACGGCCGGACCACCCGCCTTGGCGTTGGTCGGTGTCTCCTTGATGCCATCAAGAAAGGTGTTATCCTTGACCAACGCGTATTTGATGGCTGTCCCTCCGATGTCGAAACACAGGACGGTGTCGTCGTTCCTCATACGGTCGTCGGCCTTTTCCGCATGGCGGAGACAAAGTATTTGGTGATCAGTTGGGGCCGGGTGATGGCTGAACCGACCACAACGGCGAAAGCCCCGCAGTCAAGCGCATGCTGGACCTGTTCCGGCACCCAGATGCCGCCTTCGGCGATGAACGGGATGTGCAGTTGCTCCTCAAGGGCCTTGAACAGACCGAAATCGGGGATGGCGATGCCTTTGGTGTACGCTGTGTAGGAACGCATGGTAGTCCCTGCGAAATCAAACCCGATGCTCTCTGCATGGAGCGCTTCAGGGAGAGTCGAACAGTCCGCCATCATCAGGATGTCAGGGTATTTCTTGCGGACCTGTTCCATGAAATGGTCCAGGGTGAGCCCTCCGGTGCGCATGCGGTTGGTCGCATCGGTTGCGATGATGTCCGCACCCGCATCGACCACTTTGCCGATTTCATCGAGCGTCGGGGTGATGTACACGTCGCTGTCCGCATAGACCTGTTTGATGATGCCGATGATGGGCGCCTTGACTTCCTCGCGGATGGCTTTGATGTCGTCCACGGAATTCGCCCGGATGCCCGAAGCTCCGCCCATCATGGCGGCCCTGGCCATCCTTGCCATGATCATCGGGCTGTGTAACGGCTCATCTTCAAGCGCCTGGCAGGAAACGATCAGTCCGCCTTGTATCTGGGAAAGAATTGATGTCTTGTTTGTTTGCATATGTGTCCTCTCTTGCGCCTTAGTATATACTATTATTTATACATGTAAAGAGGCATCTTTCCGTATTTCCTATAAATAGTCTTATGCTCATGGAAGAAAATGCCATTGGTAATGCTATTACTGCTTTGTTAGCCTCCGATTTGTACAAGGAAGCAGACGGAAAAAACAGAAGAAATGCTGGTTAACCGTTTTAGGTTGGTATAAAAAGGGTATATGATAAACAACTTGTATACTAGTTGTAAAAAATATTTTGTTGTAAAAAGGGAATAAATGGGAAATAAATGGATGAAAACCCTTTTTTATGAAAAAATGCAAAAAAGGCCTAAAAAAGATTTGACAAATAGAAAAACGTAAACTAGTATACAAGTACAAATGAAAAAGCAAGCATGGCTTAGGCCGTGCCAAGAAAACAAGGAGAGAGACATGAAAAAGATTCTTACCGTGTTGCTTCTCGTCGCCGCATTGATCGCCCCGCTTTTCGCGCAGGGGGCCAATGAGAGCGCAGCGCCTGCCGCACAGAAAAGCGCCGGCAGCGTCACCACCATCACTTGGTGGGCTTTCCCGACGTTCGGACAGGATGCGGGACAGCCTGCCGGTACGTATGAGAAGAGCGTCATCGCGAAGTTCGAGGCCGCGAACCCGAACATCAAAGTGAACCTCCAGACCATCGATTTCACCTCAGGCCCGGACAAGATCACAGCCGCCATTTCCGGTGGAACCGCCCCGGATGTGTTGTTTGACGCACCGGGAAGGATCATCGAATATGGCCGCAACGGCAAACTGGTCAGCCTCAATGACCTGTTCACCGCCGATTTCAAGAAAGATGTCGGCAACGACACCATGCTTTCCGCCTGCTCTGACGGAACCACCTATTGGATGTATCCTATCTCCGCGTCCCCGTTCTATATGGGCATCAACAAAGAGATGTGGGAGAAAGCCGGTGCCCTGCAATACGTGAACCTCAATGGGGACCGCACATGGACGACCGACAACTGGGTGAAAGCCATGGAAGCGCTCGGCAAAGCAGGTCTCATCGGATGTGATGTCTATTGCGGAGGCCAAGGCGGAGACCAGGGCACCCGTGCTCTCGTCGCCAACCTGTATGGCGGGAAAATCGCCAACAGCACGTATACCCAGTACACCATGAACAGTCCGGAAGGCATCAAAGCCCTGAACCTGCTCAAGGATCTGAAGACCAAGAAGTATATCGCTGGCGACACCGACATCGTGGCCGCCGGAGAACTCCAGCTGTTCGCGCAGCAGAAGATCGCCAGCACCATCTGCTGGGGCACTTCCAATGCGAAGAACTATGCGACCAAGGATTTCACCGCCATTTCCGTTCCCTTCCCCAGCAGCACCGGAAAACCGGCTCTTGAATACCTGGTCAACGGCTTCTGCGTGTTCGACAACAAGGATGCCGCCCGTTCCGCTGCCGCCAAGAAGTTCATCACGTTCATTTGCGACGATCCTGTCGTCGGCAAGGAAAGTGTGGTGAAGACCGGCGCGTTCCCGCTCCGCTCTTCCTTCGGCGACCTCTATCCGGGCAACGCGGAATACAAGCTGCTTGCTTCCTGGACGAAGTACTATGGCGGTTATTACAACACCATGAAAGGTTTCGCCAACATGAGGACCGCATGGTGGAACATGCTGCAGGAAGTCTTTATGGGCACCAAGCCGGTTGAGACCGCTCTCGCCGACTATGCGGCCAAGGCCAACGCAGGCATCAAATAAGCGCGTGATGCAACAAATCCTCCTCCCTTCTCCAGCGGGGGGGAGGATTTTTTCGGAAAGGGGGGAGAAAATGGCAAAGAACCAATATCTTGCACAAGCAACCGCGGAAGAGATCGCGGTGCAGAAAGCCCACAGCCACGAGATACAGAAGCAGCAGGATCGGGTGTCTTATCTGTTCCTGTTGCCGATGTTCGTCTTTTTCATCGGCTTCGTGCTGGTGCCCATGGGCATGGGCATCGTCACCAGCCTGTTCAACTACACGATGAGCGATTTCTCGTTTGTCGGGTTGAAGAATTACGTCGAGATGTTCAAAGACCCTGTGTTCCTCCGTTCCGTGCGGAATACCTTGGTCATCGTCGTCACCTCCGTGCCGCTTGTCACCTTCTTCTCCCTGTGGGTCGCTTCCGTAGTCTTCAAGCAAAACTACAAGTCCACATCCTTCTACCGCGGCGTGTTCTATCTTCCTGTGGTTACCGGAACCGTGCCGGTCGTGGTCGTGTGGAAATGGATTTTCGACAAATACTCGGGCATCCTGAACTATCTTCTGGGGACCAACAAGTCTTGGCTGGGGGATACCCATACCGCCATCTGGTGCATTCTGGCGATCCTGTTCACCACCAGCGTCGGGCAACCCATCGTCCTGTACATCTCCGCGCTCGGCAATGTCGACCAGTCGATTACCGAAGCCGCTGAAGTGGACGGCGCCAGTCCCCTGCGTACGTTCTGGCAGATCAAATGGCCTTCCATCATGCCCACGACGCTGTATGTCGTCGTCATCACGACGATCAACAGCTTCCAATGCTTCGCGTTGATCCAGCTCCTGACCAGCGGCGGTCCGGTCTATTCGACTTCCACCGTCATGTATTACTTGTACCAGAATGCGTTCACCCTATACCGCTACGGCTACGCCAATGCGATGGGCGTGTTCCTGGCGATCGTCATCGGCCTTTTCAGCGCCTTGCAGTTCAAGACGATGAAAACGGATGCGTCATAAGCGGAGGATCATCATGAAAAAAGAACCTGAAGTCTACAAAGTCATCTCCAATGTGATCCTGTTCGCCATCGCTTTGCTGTTCATTTTCCCGTTCTATTGGATCATCTCCGGCAGTTTCAAACTGCAGAAAGTTGCCATCCAGCTGCCACCCGAATGGTTCCCGAAAAGCCCGACGTGGGCCAACTACACGGAGTTGTTCCTGAATCCGGCGGCCCGCTGGTTCTTCAACAGCGTGTGGATTTCCCTGGCTTCCATGGTGTTGGTGCTTCTGACCGCCAGCATGGCCGGCTATGTGCTCGCCAAAAAACGGTTCACCGGCCGGAAGATCATCTTCTCCATCCTCATCATGGCCATGGCGCTTCCCAAACAGACCGTTCTCGTCCCGCTGGTGCGTCTGATGAACACCTTGAAGCTGTATGATTCGCTTTCCGCGGTCATCTTCCCCGCCGTCGGCTGGCCGTTCGGCGTGTTCCTGATGAAGCAGTTCTGCGAGACGCTTCCCACCGAAATCCTGGAGGCCGCGCGCATCGATGGCGCCAATGAAGGGAAGACTTTCGTGCAGATCGTCTGCCCGATCATCAAACCGGCGTTCGGAGCGCTTGCCATCTTCACGTTCATCTCGACGTGGAACGACTATTTCCTCCAGCTGGTCATGCTCTCCAGCCGTGAGAACTTCACGATTTCCCTTGGCATCGCGACACTGCAGGCTGAGATGGCGACCAACTATGGCGTCCTGATGGCCGGAGCCACTCTTGGTGCGTTGCCCATCGTTTTGATTTTCCTGTGCTTCCAGAAGTACTTCACCAACGGCATCACGATGGGTGCCGTCAAAGGTTGACGGCGCAGCGAAGCGGTCCTGAAATGAACTGACCCCCAAATGTTGGAGACGACATTTGGAGGTTGTTTTTTTTGCGCAGGTTTTCTTATGGCACGCACCACCCGCATATGGAGCCTGCAAAGGATCCGGGGGGGCAGATTTCTGATCGGTCGCTTATCGGAAATGGCCTTGACGTTATTGGTGTTGTTCCTGGAAGGACGTTCTTTCAGGTCCATGGGATTCAGACGCAAGGATGCCCTATCCGATTATCTCAAAGGCGCCTGCCTGGGATTTGCCATGATTTGTGTCACTGGATGATCATAATCCTGACCAAAACGGCAAGCATTTCGTTGGAAAAAAACGATCCTCCTTTGGCTTCTGTTCTCTAATGGAAGAGGAAGTGGTCTGTCGCGGTTGGCACGAACCGCCTTCCTGTTCCGGTGGCCGTCATCCTCAGCTCGCAGATGTTTCTTGCCCGGCCTTTGTTCAATAATGGTCTCGGCGTTCTCCATACCTTCTGGAATTTCACGCAAGGCCACATCTTCGGCGCCCAAGAGAGCGGCGAGAGTTTGCAAATGTCGGTCGTCCTCTGCGTCATGATCATCTGTGAATGGAGTCTCCTGTCCGGGAAGGCAAAAGCCAAAGCCGTTTCTTGACAGTAGAAATACGATAGGGTATGCTGTAATCGTTAATACGAAAACATTTCGTATATACGAAAACTATGCATAACCCTACGTATCGTGTCATCCAAATACTCAACGCCGTCAGCGCCCATAACGGGGAACTCACGCTGAGCATGATTTCCCGGGAAACGGGAATTTCGGTCGGGACCATCCATCCAATCCTGCAGACCCTTGCGGGCATGGAATTCCTCTCTCTGGACGATACGGGGAGATACCATACCGGCATCCGCCTGTATCTGGACGGTTTCTCCTTCACCGACGCGGCATACAACGGCATCGGAAGTGTGATCAAAGACCTCAGGGACAAGACCCAGGAGACGTGCCATTACGGTACGTTGGAAGACGGCGATGTCCTGTATGTCATCAAAGAGGAATCGCCGCAGAGCATCCGCATGTATTCGGCCATCGGCAGAAGATTGCCCGCCTACGGCACTGCCGTGGGCAAGGCGCTTCTCTGTCTCTGCAGCGCCGAAGACCTCAAGGCCATGTATCCCGATGGACTGAAGAAACTGACGGCGAACACCATCACGGATTTCTCCGTGCTGGAAGAGGAACTCCGGAACGTACGTGAGGAAGGTTTCGCGCGGGAAGTGGAGGAATCGAATCTCGGCATCCGATGCCTTGCCAAGCCCGTTGTCGTGAAAGGGAAAGTGCCGGCCGCCGTTTCGGTCGGCATCCCGGTATTCAGATATGACGCGTCGAAGGAAGAAGCCATCAAGAGGTGCCTTTCCGATGCCGTTGAGAAAATCAGCAAGATTCTTGCCGGTGTGCAAGCATGAAGGAGACGAATATGGGACAGGATGTTGTCGCGTTCATCAAAGAACACAAACTGGTGGCCATCGCACGCAAAGTGCCGGTCAAGGACATGGTGGAAACAGCCAAAGCATTGTATGAGGGTGGCATCCGTTGCCTGGAGATCACGTTCGACCAGGCTTCACCCACCTGCATCAAGGATGCGGCCGATTCGATCCGTCTGGTCAAGGATGCGATGGGTGGGAAGATGTGTATCGGAGCGGGAACCGTGGTGACGGTTGGGCAAGCCAAGGCCGCGAAGGAAGCCGGAGCCGATTTCGCCCTTGCCCCGGACTGCAACATCAAGGTCATCGCCGAAGTGAAGAAACTCGGCATGGTCAGCGTCCCGGGCGCGTTGACGCCTACGGAAATCCTCGCTGCGTGGAACGCCGGCGCTGATATCGTGAAGCTGTTTCCCGCCGGAAACTTCGGCATGGCATATGTGAAGGCGATCAGGGGACCCATCAACCAAGTGCCNCTGATGGCTGTCGGCGGCGTCAGCGAAGCGAACGTCAAGGAATTCCTCGACGGCGGGTTCTGTAGCTGCGGCATCGGTTCGAACATCGTCCGCAATGATCTGATAGCCAAAGGGGATTTCGCCGCTTTGACCGTGCTCGCTCGCTCGTTCGTCGAGAAAGCGAATTAGGAGGGGAAACATGGGAAAGATCATCACCTTTGGGGAGATTATGATGCGGCTTAACCCGGAAGGGTATCTGCGCATTCCGCAGGCCGATCGTTTCATGGCATCGTTCGCCGGTGGGGAGGCCAATGTGGCCGTCTCGCTCGCCAACTATGGGGAAGAGTCCGCGTTCGTCACCTACGTGCCGGATAACGCATTGGGGCAGAGCGCCATCAATGCGGTNCGCCATCATTGGGGAGTGGACACCCGGTGGATGTGCAAAGGCGGGCCGCGCCTGGGCATCTATTTCATCGAAAAAGGGGCGAGCCAACGTTCTTCGACGGTCCTGTATGACCGCAAAGGTTCGTCCGTCGCCCTGTCCACGGTGAAGGATTACGACTGGGACAAAATCTTTGAAGGCGCCGATTGGTTCCATTTCACCGGCATCACGCCGGCTCTCTCCGACAGTCTGGTAGATGTCTGCCTCGAAGCCCTCAAGACGGCGAAACGGAAAGGTTTGACGGTCAGCTGCGACCTCAATTACCGCAAAAACCTCTGGTCCCATGAGAAGGCCAAGGAAGTGATGAGCCGTCTCGTCCCGTTTGTGGACGTGCTCATCGCCAACGAGGAAGACGCCGCTGATGTGTTCGGCATCACGGCCAAGGATTCTGATGTCAACGGCGGAAAGATCGACAGGAAAGGCTACGAAGACGTCGCCAAAGAGCTTGCAAGCACATTCGGCTGCAAATATGTCGCCATCACGCTTCGCGGTTCCATCTCGGCGAACGACAACAACTGGGCGGGCATGCTGTACGATGGGAAGGACTGCTATCTTTCCAAGAACTACCTGATCCACATCGTGGACCGTGTCGGCGGCGGAGACAGTTTCGGAGGAGCGCTGATCTATGCCCTGCACCATGGCTATACGATGCAGGAGACCATTGAATTCGCCGTGGCAGCTTCCTGCCTGAAGCAGACCATCGAGTATGACTTCAACCAAGTCTCCGTCAAGGAGATACAGGCTCTGGTCAAAGGCGGAGGTTCGGGAAGAGTGCAGCGGTGAGGGTTTGGGGCAGGGGGATGCCATGTGCGGTGGATCGCCCTGCCGATTCACGGTTTGCGACTTGGGCCGCTCCTCATCGCGCAGAATCCTGCTGTGGTGGAAATCTCATGAGTGTTGAGCGGTCTGATGATATGTGTGGCGAGCGTTTTCAGCATTCGTTTGGCCTGAACGCGAAGACATCGATCCCTTCGGCGTTTGTCCTTGTGTTCTCATGCCTTGAGAAACGCTTCGTTTGCTGTGTTTGTTTCCTTGGCATTCGCTTCTTGGAATGTTGGATGAGAAAGGATGGGTATTCTCTTGGCCCCATGATTTGTTCTTGTTGGCGGTGTTGGATCAGGAAAGTGGTGAAGGCAAGGAAAACACCCTACGGTTTATTGGTGCAAGTTCCCTTTCCCTCCGATTGCCGCCCCTCCATGGCTTCCGTGATCACCATCGCGGTGGATGGATTGGTGCGATTCCATGCGGACTGTGCATTTTTGTTCCTTGACGTCATTGATGCGATGCCCACCTCCAATGATGCAAGCGGACTTTTTCACCCACTGGGACGTGTCGAAACGATGCGTTTGGGACAAAATGACACACCTGCAGCCAAAGAAGCTCCCCGTTTGGCCCAGTGTCCGGATTGATCCGGAAGCATGAAATAAGTAATTTGTTGTATGAAAAAGAAATAAAAAAGTTGGCACGCTTCATGCTTGTGTATGTATGAACGAACAAACAATAAAGCACACGGAGGTGCCGACATGAGATACGTACTTTCAAGACCTAATGACATTTCGATGGATTCGCTGTTCGGCGATTTGTTTGATGACTGGAACGCTGTTTCCATGAAGTTCCCGCCGGTGGATGTCTATGAGACCGATGGGGCTTACGTGATGCAGGCCGAATTGCCCGGGTATGGCGAGGGCGACATCGACTTGCACATCGACAACCATGTGTTGCATTTCTCCAGTACGAAGCACACCGAAACGGACAAGCACCAGCGTTATCTGGTACACGAACGGTACAACCATTCGTTCGAACGGTCCTTCAGTCTTCCTGAGAACGTCAATGAGGAAGCGGTCAACGCACAGTTTGCCGATGGCATCCTTACCGTCAACATACCGAAGAGCAAACAGGTCGCTCCCCAGAAGCTGGCCGTAAAGATCCAGCATTGATCAAAAACAGGACACTGCATGCCATCACCCTCCTTAACGGGAGGGCGTTTTGTTGTATACTGGAGAAGGAGGCATGACGGAATGATCAGGGATGCTGTGTACGCGGGACGCTGGTACCCCGGCGATCCCGATGAATTGGACCGATTGGTTTCCTATGGAACCGAAGCGGGGGACAAGGCGAGGCTCGCCGTCCTTCCCCACGCGGGCTTGTATTATTCCCATAGGGGGATCGCCCATTTCTTCGCCAGAATGGAAGAAGGAATACAAAGGATCATCATCCTATCCCCTTCCCATTACGTTTATCTCAGGCCGGACCATATCCTCACCGGACGGTTTGAGGGGTTCCTCACCCCGTACGGGACGATCAAAGGGGAGGATCTCATTGGCTTCGATGAAGGCGGCGAGGCGGCGATCCAAAAGGAACACGCCGTCGAGATGGTGCTTCCCTTCATCGCCAAGAGACCGGGTGTCTCCGTGTCCATGGGGTTGATCAGCCAGGTTTCCGACCCCCTTCCGTTCGCTGAGGCTCTTGCTTCCCAGATGGATGAGCATACCGCCGTGATAGCCAGCAGTGACTTCACCCATTATGGGGCGAGTTTCGAACACACGCCCTATGGGCTGGCGATCAACAAGACGACACGGGGCAAAGTGAAAGTCGAGGACAGGCAACTGGCTATGCTTTTGGCCCAGAACCGGTACAAGGAATCCTTGGACTTTGCCCAGAAGCGGCACAGTACGGTCTGCGGCATCGCTCCATCCGCAATCGTCTCCTGTTTGGCCGGAAAATTGGGATTAACCGGGGAAGTCACCGATTACTACACTTCGTTTGAACTTGGCGGCGGCGATGATTCATTTGTCGGATACGCCACTGTCCTCTGGGGGTGAACATGACCAAAGAAGAACAGGTTTTGCTGCTGAGGATCGTACGGGATTCCCTCAAACGGCATTTCGGGGAAAAGACGACTGGCGCCAGAGAGGAAGCCGAGCGGGAAAAACCGCAGACGTTGATGGAAACCACCCATGGGGCGTTCGTCACGCTGCATGAGAAAGGACAACTCCGCGGTTGCATCGGCTATATGATCGGAGACCGCCCGCTGTACAAGTTGGTGGACATGCTTGCCTTGGAATCCGCTTTCAAGGATTACCGCTTCGAACCTCTGGGCAAAGAGGAACTTCCCCGGTGTACGATCGAGATATCGGTGCTTTCCACTCCGAAAGACATTTCCGATATCAACGAATTCATTCCCGGAAGGGATGGAATCATTATGACCGCATCGGGGCGGAGAGCGGTGTTTCTCCCCCAGGTGGCGACGGAACAGGGATGGGGACGCGAGGAGATGTTGCAAAACCTCTCCTGGAAAGCAGGACTTCCCACCGACGCCTACAAAGCTCAGGATGCCGAATTCGCCACGTTCACCGCCGAGGTGTTTTCCGAATGAACCAGATCTGCACGTTCTGTTACCGGCATTGCCGGCTCTCCGAAGGGAAGGAAGGATACTGTGGCGTCCGCAGGAACGAGAAAGGGACGATCGTGTCCGCCGGTTACGGGAAACTGGTCTCTCTCGCTCTCGATCCCATCGAGAAGAAACCGCTCTACCATTTCCTTCCCGGTTCCCAAAGCCTGTCACTGGCCGAACAGGGGTGCAACTATGCATGCGAGTTCTGCCAGAACTTTGAGATATCCCAAAAAGGCTACAGCTGTCCCAGCGAATATGTCTCTCCCCAGCAGGTGAGGGCGATGGCCCAAAGGATCGACGCGCAGTCGGTGAGCTACACATACAGCGAACCTTCCGTCTGGCAGGACTACATGCTGGATGTGGCCAAACTGGTCAGGGAAGACGGCCGCCGCAACGTCATGGTGACGAACGGCAGTTTCAGCAAGGAATCCCGAAAGGACATCATTTCCCTCATCGATGCCTTCAATGTCGATGTGAAAGGCGATGACGCATATTATAAGGATATATGCCATGCTGACCTTCAGCCTGTATTGGACAACTGTGAAGCGATCGTGAAAGAAGGCAAACATCTGGAAGTCACGACCCTTCTCATCGAAGGCTTCCATACGGAGAAGATGCTTGCGGAGCTCGGAAAGCAACTGAAAGACAGGGGAGTGCAGGTGTGGCACTTGTCCCGGTTCTTCCCACGCTACAAGATGGAACACAGGAAAGCCACCAGCGAACAATTCCTTTCCCTGATGCTCCGGAAGGCCGAAGAAAGCGGCATACCGTATATCTATGCCGGCAACAGCGAACATGTAGACCAGACGTATTGCCCGCATTGTCATACGCTTCTTTTCAGTGGGCATGACTATGAGGGGACGCAAATCGAGGAAGCGAAAGAACATATCCGTGACGGCAAATGCGTTATTTGCGGACAGACCATTTACGGTTTGTTTTCATGATATGTCATTAATCACAAGTAAAGGGGAAGAACTTGTATACCAAAACAAGCAAAATTCTTTTTTATTTTCATAAAAAGGAAAATGATTTTCATTCATGCCATAAGATAAAAAATTTAATTTGTTATAATATGATAAATAATAAAATTATAGAAAAAAATTAATCATTTTTTTAATCTTTTCTATTGACATAAGTCCGCTCAATGGTTATTCTATCATTGTCATCAAAAAGGAAAACACAATTCTGTTTAGAGAAGAGGCATAACATGAAAAAGATTTTGACGGTTCTGTTGGTTCTGGTTGTGGCTTGCGGCTTGTTCGCTGCGTCAGAGACGAAAGCAAGTGATTCCCTGAAGTTGAACTACTTGAAGAGCACGGCTGCTGCATATGGTTTGGGTTGGTATTCGGATGCTACTGTTGAAACTGAGACAGCGAGTGAGAATTTCAACAAAAATGATGGCACTTCCAAGAATATCGTTGCGTATCTGAAGGCAGTGAAGAATTATTCCGCATCTGTTGTCAACATCAAAATTACGGCACCTACGCTGACAAATGAAGTAGATGCGACCACCATTGCCTATACGGCGACCATTACCAATATGACTGCCGATGCTTTGTCTGACGTAGCTGCTACCATTGCTTCCTCCACATCCCCGACAGCGACAGCGATCGCGACTATGCCTGCAAAATTGACAGCAAGTCTCCTTGGAATTTTGAAGTTTGAGTTCATTCCAGTTGCTGCTGACATTTCTGCTGCCACAGCAAACGTTGCTTACGACGCAGATGTGACGGTGACCATGGAAACTGTGTGATTTAGACTCACCTGTGAAAACAGCCTCTTCGGAGGCTGTTTTTTTATGTCTTCCAACTTTGTTTGACACAAGTTGTACACATAATTAATTCTATATTCTGCAATATATTGTTAAGATTATGCTTATGGAAAAGAAGAAAAAGTAATGTTATCGGATTTGTCCTATTGACATATGTGGTTTTCTTTCTTATTATAGAACAAGAGTAAGGACATACTCGTGCTTGCACATGGGTGAATCCTAGGGTAAAGGGAAAAGATGAAAAGGAAACTGATTCTTTTATTGATCTTCTTGATGATATCCGGTATGGCATTCGGAGACAGCATCAGTTCGCTGCTGTATCTGAACACATCTGTCTTACCGTTGAATACATTGTCTTTTTACCAATTGGCCGATGGGTCATCCAAGTTTGCAAACAATACTTTGTCCATGGGTGACCAAACCGATTACGGCAACCATGCGATCGCATATCTGGTGGCTACCTCAAACAACAACGGCGCATTGGACCTGACCGTAGAGCTGCCTGCCATGGAGTGGGTCGATGATGGATCGAATATATTGGCGGTAGGTACGGTTTTGCCGTATACGACGACGATATCGAAGTATTCGGCGACATCGGACACGGATGTCACTCTCGGCGACAGCCTGACTGATCTGCCGAATTCGGCAGCCCCCAGGATATTGGGGACGATCAACGGACATAATGGCAGGCAGAAGGGTGTGTACCAGTTTGACTTCGTCGTATCCTCCAATGATTATTGGGGCGCGTTCCAGGGCGCCTATGAGGCGACTGTGAGTGTCACCATGAAAACGCAGTCATGATTTGATACCGAAAAGCTATGTTAGATGTCACATACAGAACGGTATGTGACGTTTTTTTTAAGGAAAATTACGATAAAATTCTAAAAAATGTCATATCTGAGTTTTAACTGTCACAAGTAAAAAAGTAGTTAAGTATTTATATTATAATAAATAAAAAATTTTACATCAAAAATGAGAAGAAAAATCGTCTAAAATTTAATTTTCCTATTGACATAAGTCCCAGTACTTGATATATTGTCAGTGTAAATAAAAAAAAGACTTGCACACGGGTTCGGCCCGAAAGGAAGAGGAAAAAAATGAAAAAGACTTTGACGGTTCTGTTGGTTCTGGCGATTGCCATGGGCGCTGTGTTTGCTGATTATACTAATAAGACTTTGCAGCTGACCACTGCTCGCCCCGAAAAGACGTATTATGGTTTTGCTTCAACGGCTTTGAGTGCTACTGATACTATTGCGGCGTATGAAGCTGATCTTGTAACGATTCCAGGCAATGCCTACACTAAAAAAGGTGTCAATTTGGTTTCCACTGAGCAGTCTATCGGTTATGTGTATGGCGCAACAAACCTGAAGGCGGGTATTACTTTGACACTTACTTCAACACAGTTTGCCAATGATGATGCGGGTTTAACAACACATATCGGTTACTCCATGAACTATGGCGGAGCACAACCATATACGGCTGGTTCTGCTTCTCCAGCTACAGTAATGAGTATTGATGGCCAGGTTAAAGGTTTCAGGGCTGCGACTGCACAGGAATTAAAGGTTACGTTGGTTTCAGCTGATATTGATGCTGCTGCTGTTGGTAATTATACATCCACTGTCACTTTGACTTGCACGGCTAATACTTGATTGAGTTAAGTTCAAGCCAAGTTGTTGAGAGGCTGCCACAAAGTTTGTGTGGCAGCCTTTTTTTGTCTCTGCAACAATCTGGAATTTCTGTTCATTTCCTTTTTCCCAATGCAAGGGAATTGTTCAGGTGGCAATTAACTTGGAGTTGCGAAGCTTCCTTCCGCAATGATGGTGATGCCTCCTATAGCTTGCCACTAGATTTGTTGGAACAATACTTTCATATGGTCCATGATTGGATACAATCTCAGAAATGCCTCTCTGGAAATTGATGGGGATTACCGGTGGGGACTGTCGAAACATATTCCTGAATGGAGATCAGCAAGCCTATCCAGCTCAAAAAAAAGACGGAGGTTTGCACGCTTGCTTCCAAGCAACCCACCTCCGCTTTGGAAAAAAGATTTGATTGCAGATGCTTTCAGGGCATCTCAATCCAATATGATCAACGCCATGAACACCAGATCCTTGCCGCTGTCATTGCGTATGGCATGGGATGCACCACCACCGGTGATGACAAGATCTCCTTTCTTCACGAGTTTCTCGCCATCATCTTCCGTCACGACACCTTCACCTTCAAGGATCCAATAATACTCTGTCTCGCCGATGTGCTGGTGTTTTCCGATGGATGAACCAGGGACAAGGGTGAGTTTTCCGAACATGCGGCAATGTTTGACGGTTCCGTTGTCCATGATGTGCTCGATGGAAACCTGTTTCTGTCCATCCCTCATATGCTCTTTGATTTCCTGTTTCATCTCAGACGCTTTTTTGATCATTTCTTTCTTTGCCTCTTCATCCCATCATAGCATGAACCGTGTGTCCTATGGTAAAGTAAAGGCGAATTCCGTATGATTGCATACAACGGTGAGGTAAACATGAACAAGATTCTTGAGAAAGAAAAATTGTCATCAGAAGTCATCAGGATGGTCTTTTCCGCTCCTGAGATCGCTCAGGCACGGAAAGCCGGTCAATTCGTCATCCTGCAGCTTGGTGGTGATTTCAACGAACGGTTTCCATTGACCATCGCAGACGCTTCGGCTGAAAAAGGCACGGTGACCATCATCTTCCAGACAGTCGGCGAGAGCACCCATAAACTCGCCAAAATGGAAGTCGGCGACTGCATCCCCAATGTCCTTGGACCGCTCGGCAGACCTTCCGAAACAGAGAAAGTAGGGAAAGTGGTGTGTGTCGGAGGAGGCGTGGGAATCGCGGCTCTCTATCCTGTCGTCCAAGAGATGAAGGCCAACGGAAACACCGTCAAAGTCATTATCGGCGCCCGGACCCAATCATTGTTGCTCTATGAGAAAGAAATGCGTTCCATCGCCGACGAGCTCATTGTCGTCACGGATGACGGTTCCTATGGCCGCAAAGCATTGGTCACCGAACCGCTGAAAGAGTTGTGCGAGAACTGGAAACCCGATGAAGTGTTTGTCGTCGGTCCTCCGGTGATGATGAAGTTCTGTTCCCTCACCACACAGCCATATGGGGTGAAGACCATGGTTTCGCTGAACACCATCATGGTCGATGGAACAGGAATGTGCGGTGGTTGCCGTGTCTCCTATGATGGACAAACCAAGTTCGTCTGTGTTGACGGACCTGATTTCGATGCCCACAAGGTCGATTGGAACAACATGCTCGCCCGTCTTGGGACTTTCAAGCCGGAAGAAGCGGAAAAGCACCACAAGTGCCATCTCGATCTCGGTATTCCTGAAGGGGAGGCGTGAAATGTACAGAGAACCTGAAGAACTTGCGCAGCAAGCAAAGGAAATCGTAGAAAAGTATTCGCGTCGTGAACCGACAGCGAAAGAGAAAGGAACCTTGCCCGTAGGTGAAATGCCTACCCAGAAAGCCTCTGAACGTATCCATAACATGCAGGAAGTCGCTCTTGGGTACACTGTTGACGAAGCCCGTGCCGAAGCGATGAGATGCCTGCAATGCAAAGCGAAGCCTTGTATCCAGGGCTGTCCGGTCGCCATCGACATCCCCGCATTTGTGGGGAAAGTCGCGGAAGGCGACATCACCGGAGCGAGCGACGTCATCAAGGAAAGCTCGTTGCTCCCTGCCATCTGCGGAAGAGTCTGCCCCCAAGAGAACCAGTGCCAGAAATTCTGCACCATGGGCAAGATCCACAACGATGTCGACGCATCGGTCGCCATCGGTAGGATCGAACGCTTCGTAGCCGACTGGTGCCGGGAGAACGGGAAGGAATCACTTCCTTCCATCGCCCCCGCCACAGGGAAGAAAGTCGCCGTGGTCGGGACCGGCCCCGCGTCCGTTTCCTGCGCAGCCGACCTCCGCAAGGCAGGCCATGAAGTGGTGATGTTTGAAGCTCTCCACAAAGCAGGCGGCGTCTTGGTGTATGGGATTCCTGAATTCCGGCTTCCCAAGACCATCGTCGCCCATGAGATCGACAAACTTTCCCAAATGGGAGTCAAGATACATCTGGATTACCTGATAGGCAGGACACGGACACTCAAGCAGTTGTTTGAGGAAGACAAGTTTGACGCCATCTTCGTCGGCAGCGGTGCCGGGCTGCCCAAGTTCATGGAGATTCCGGGAGAGAACGCCGTCGGGGTGTTCTCCGCCAACGAGTTCCTTACCCGCGCCAATCTGATGAAAGCCTATGACAAGGAACAAGCCTCCACTCCGTTGTATCCCGCAAAACGCGTATGCGTCTTCGGTGGCGGAAACGTCGCCATGGACAGTGCCCGTATGGCGCGCCGTCTGGGTGCTGACGTCGTTGATGTCATCTACCGCCGTACCGAAGTCGAAATGCCGGCACGAAAGGAAGAAGTAGCCCATGCGAAGGAAGAAGGCATCAATTTCATGTTCCTTCATGCGCCGGTGGACATCGAATTCACGCAGGACAAATTCCAGAAAGTGACAGGAGTGAAAGTCATCACCTGCAAACTGGGAGAACCCGATGCGAGCGGACGACGTTCCCCTGTGGAGATCCCGGGAACGGAAGAGATCATCCCGTATGACGCGGTCATCGTCGCCATCGGGAACGCCTCCAACCCGCTCATCAAGAGCACCACACCGCAGATCGAGACCAACAAACGGGGCAACTTCATTGTTCAGGAAGAGACCTGCGAGACCTCGATGAAAGGCGTCTATGCCGGCGGAGACATCGTCCTGGGCGCGGCTACCGTCATCCTTGCCATGGGACAAGGACGCAAAGCGGCCAAAGCCATGAACGAGTACCTCGCCTCCAAGTAAGGAAATCTTCCCAACTCATGTTTTTGGACCGTCGTTCCTTTGGGGGCGACGGTTTTTCGTTCGGCAAACATGCGTATGGGTGTTCCGCTTTAAGCCATCGTCGTCATCATGCCCTCTGGTGGGGATGATGCCACTCGCATTCTTTTCGTGCATGGGATATGATACACAATACTATGTGCGGCAATGCCTTTTGCGAAGTGACGGCGACAGAGAAAAAAGAAGCGATCCTGCAGGTTATAGATACCTGCAAGGTTTTTGCGTCCATCCCTGACCGTGACCGTTTCAAACGCGCAGTGTTCCGCAGGGAACGGATCGAGACGACAGGCATCGGCCATGGGGTCGCCATCGCACACGGGAAAATCCTCGGCCTTGACCAAGTGTATGTGGGGTTGGGCCTCAGCAAACCAGGCATCACCTATGGCTCTCTTGATGGGAGTCCGGTCCATCTCCTTTTTGTCATCGCATCCAGTCCCGTCACGCAGATCACCTATCTCCGCGTACTGGGAAAGTTGCTGGAGACTGCAAGACGGAGTGATATCCGCTCCCGGCTTGACGCCTTCGAACCTGAGGCTTTTCCCTGCTTGGTGAAGGACATTACCGAACAGGAATTCTCATGGTTGGAGAACGGGCCGTTTACTTTGCAAACGTTCCCCCTGCGAGTACATGGCTGACCGGTATGTCCCATGCTTCTGAAGGCAATTCCCCGACCAATTGGTAACTCCTGCATACTCCGATGGTTATGGCCTTCGGATACCGTGCCAAATAACGGTCATAATACCCTTTCCCCCGTCCGAGACGCAGTCCTTCCCTGGTGAACGCCATTCCGGGAACGAGGATGACCGAACTGGCCGTCGGTGTGACGATTTCCCCGTCTATAGGCTCCCATATTCCCATTTTCCGTTGTGCGACATGGTCTTTCCACGTTTCCTGCACCGCATGGAACTCCATGGAACCATCGGACAGGCAGACGGGAAGCGCGATGGGATAATCGGAAAGAATGCTGGTGATGTCCGGTTCGCTGCGGATAAGGGGGACAAATGCGAAAACGCGGTCCGCAAACAGCAATTGGGGACAAAAGAGCAGGGCTCTGGCTGTTTTCTCGTCTTCCACAGTCCAGTCTCCCTGCACTGCCCGCAGCTGCTTCCTCAGTTCCGTTTTGCTTACCATATCCAACCCAGTCCTATCGCGAGCGTTCCCGCTCCCAGCAGTATAGCGTCAGCTCCATGAAAACCCAAGCCTTTTTGCTTGCGCCCGGGATCAAAGAGACGTGCATCCAGAGCGTCGGCGAATTTGTCGGAGGTGGTGAGCAGGTTGGAGAAAATCCCCGATGTGAGCAGATACAGATATCTGACAGGATGCCTTTTGGGACTGAGTCTGGCTGACTGCGCGTCAGTCACCTGGCCGGAAACTTCGAAGACCATCGGGATCATGGCAAGGGTCAGTTCAATGGTGGAGGCGATCGCATATCCGTTGATGAAGGGAATGACATCAAGGACGGGACCCAGACAACGGGCCAGGTCGTCAGGATCGGTGGTGTCTGCGAACACGAGCGAGAGGAGGATGAAATCGAGGAAACGGAGGGTTGCGGCAAGGGATGCGCGCCAGCCTCCGGTTTCCGTCAAAGCGATAAGCAGGGCGATGACGAAAAAGAAAAACATCTGGCTGGCGAACCGGGAGAAGGGGATGCGCAACACAAGGGAGATGGCCAGAAGCGTTCCAAGGATGAAAAGGCTGTAGGAAAGGCTTGCATGAAGTAGCGGGATGCAGGATGCGATGATGATGGCCAGTTTCGTCAGTGGATTGCTCCGCCCGAGGAGCGTGTCCTGCTTGCGGTATTGGAAGATCATGGTTTGAGCCATGTGAGATCCTCCACCGTACAGGAATGGGGCAGGAAAATATCATTATTCCTGAAGAGTTCCAGCATTTTTTGGTCAGGTTTCCCATCAGTGGCGATCGTGCCGTTTTTGAGAAGCATCGCCTCATCCACATGAGCCAGGATTTTCTCCACTTCATGGCTGACAAGAAGGATGGTCGTTCCTTGGGCTTTCAGGGTGAGCAGGGTGGATATGACTTCCTTGACCGAAGGCCAGTCCAGATTCGCGAAAGGTTCGTCCATGATGAGGATGTCCGGTTCCATCGCCAAGACGCCGGCTATGGCGAGTTTCCGCGCTTCTCCGCCGGAGAGGGTTATGGGGTTTTGGTCCAGTTTTCCGGTAAGTCCCAGCAAGGTGACAAGGTGGGAGAGCCGTCGCTGCTGTTCCGCTTCGCCGATACCCATATTCTCCATGCCGAACCGTATGTCCTTTTCGACAGTCCGGGCGACGATTTGCGTAGAAGCTTCCTGAAAGACCAAACCTATATGGCGCATCCGTTCTTTACGGTTCATGCAACGCCCTTCGATGGCGATCGTCCCTCCCGTCTCCGCCATGAGTCCTTTGATGATTTTCAGCAGGACGCTCTTTCCCGCGCCGTTCGCGCCTGTCAGCAGGGTGATCGTTCCCTTCTGCAGGGTGAACGAGATATGGTCGAGGAGAAGGTGGTCTTTGGAGAACGAGAAGGTGAGGTCGTTGACGGAAAGCATGGTGCACATAGAAGAACTGTACCAAGAAGACGTGGAGAGGGACAAGGGTAATGACGGATTGTGAACTTATCCGGTCTTTGTGGTACACTGTGGACAGCTGGGAGGTTCGCATGAAGAAACGCGGAGGATTGATTGTTTTCGTCATGATGATGGTTTTCCTGTTGGCGGGGTGTATGACGATTCTGACCAACGGGTCGATCTCCAAGTGGTCGGATACAGCCAGGCAACATGAATTACGTGCCTATTCCCAAGGTGCGGTGGTGAGCGCCGATTATTATTCCAGAGGACAGTTTGCGTTTGGCGGGAATCTGGTGTTTTCCGGCGGATATGCATACCTGCAAGGACACAGGATTTCCAAAAAACCTTCTGGCGGTGACGATCGTTTCAAGGATATCGCCGATTTCATGATGTGTGTCGCGATCACCATTGATGATGGTACGGCAAGACGTGATCTGGACATGCCGGTGTTTTGAACCGTGGGGAGCATTGCCCGGGAATAAAAAAAGCGAGTCGTTACCCTGTAACAACCCGCAATCTTTTTTTCATGCCACCTCCCAGAATCGAACTGGGGACACAAGGATTTTCAGTCCTTTGCTCTACCAACTGAGCTAAAGTGGCTTGACGCAACAGCACATTACCATGAAGAAATACGAATAACTGGAATATATATACCGCATTTTACCATTAATGGGAAGAGGGTTCTCATTTTTTTGTGACAAATTGATGCCGAAAAAAGGCCGCATCATTGCGCTCTGGTGCCATTCGTGCGGTTCGATAACCGCATCTTGAGCCCCAGGAATGTATGGCATCTTGTTTCCATCTTCCTCTGGAAACGCGATACGCTTCACGTCGGCGGATTCTTTTCCTTTTGGCTGAAAAAGAGCAGCATGCCTGGAGCCTGGCCGCAAGCCCCGATGTCTTTTCCCGTCACGGATTTGTCAGGAAGGTTTTCCAATTCTTGCACGGTTTCCTGGTGAATTCAGGGATGGTCTGGCATAGCTTCTCCACGAGCGTTTCGGGATCGTCGGTGTCGATGGTGGTGATGAGCTTGTCGAAGTTGTCTTTATGGAGGGTCCCGGTGACCTTTGCCTTGAAAATACGTTTGTTGGTCGTCGGAATGGTGTTGTCCTTGTTGGCCAACAGTTCCTCAAAGAGTTTTTCTCCCGGCCTGAGGCCTGTGATGACGATCTTGTTCTTGTCTTTGTCGCCGTAGATGTCGATGAGTTTCTGGGCGAAGTCATAGATTCTCACCGGTTCACCCATATCCAGCACCATGACTTCTCCGCCGCCGGCCATGGCGCCGGCACGGAACACAAGCCCGACAGCCTCAGGAATGGCCATGAAGTAGCGGATGATGTCCTTGTCGGTCACCGTGATGGGCACACCCGCCTTGATCTGCTCAAAGAACAACGGGAGCATGGAGCCGCGGCTGCCCAGCACGTTGCCGAAACGGACGCAGACCATCGGGGTCTCGTCGCTGGTGAGCATCGCAGCTTCCAGTTCCACCACACGCTTCGTCGCCCCCATGACGTTGGTCGGGTTGACCGCCTTGTCGGTGGAGATGACGATGACTTTCTGGGCATGGTTCTCTTTCGCCGCGCACAGGACGTTATACGAACCGCGGATGTTGGTCCTGATCGCTTCCTCCGGATACATTTCCATCATCGGGACATGTTTGTACGCCGCCGCATGGAAGACGATCTGGGGTTTGAACGTCTTGAAGACCTCATCGATCTTCTCCTTGTTCTTGATGTCGCAGCAGATGGGGAATATGTCAGGCGAGAATTCCTGCTGGTACTGGTGGAGTTCCAGCGAGAGGTTGTGGAGTTCGGTCTCATCGATATCCAGCAAAAGGAGTTGGCTGGGACCGAAGGATTTCAGCTGGCGGCAGATCTCGCTGCCGATCGACCCGCCGGCTCCGGTGATGAGGATCCGTTTCCCCTGCACCATGTCGGCGATGGGCTTGCGGTCAATGGTGATCAACTGTCTGCCCAGAAGGTCAGCGTAGTCCAGGGAACGGAGATCCATCTCCGATTTGTGCTCCCGGTTCTCCAGATCGAACAAGGAAGGCGCGAGTTTCACTTCGACATGGTTGGTCTTTGAGGCGAGTGCAAGAGCCTGCATCTTCTCAGCGGCGATTCCGCCGGAGATGGCGACCACCAACACGGCGGGCTTGTAGGTGGACAGGATCGAGTTGATTTCGTTGATGGTACCAAGGACATGGCGTCCCAGGACGATCCGTTTGTAGTATTTCGGGTCGTCATCCATCAAACCGACGATTTCATATGCCGATTTGCCTTCATCCTCGTGCCTGATGAATGCTTTGCCGCATTCTCCGACACCATAGAGAATGATCCGCACCTTTCCGTTGCTCTTCCATTTCAGACGGACTTCGAAGATCATACGGTAGAGCACACGGTAGCCGACGAAACCGAGATAGTTCCACATGGCGATGTTGGCGGTCATCCTGGTCGGGATGGTGTAAAAGCCATCGCGAAAACCTTGGAAGAGGAAGAGGACGACATCAACCGCTATGAGGGAAAGGCTGTGTTCGAGAAGGTCCAGGGAGCAATAGCGGAGGGAGATGTCATATACTTTGCAGCAATAGGCAGCGATCAATTTCAGCAGGATGACGATGAAAAGCAGGGACAGGTAATTGGAGAACGAAGCGGATTGCCCGATGGTGATGAATATGGCCCATAAGCCGGTACAGACCAAAACAAACGCGTCGACGACGACCAAGATGAGGATGCGTGCGATGTTCGGAATATGTTTCTTCACAGATTATGTCCTAAATGTATCATTGTTGATGCATTATGTATGAATTCATTCTTTATCGCTTCACCTGAAGCAGAATTATTCTAACTACATCTTTCTTACTTGTGAAGATGACGGTATGCGTTTTTTACGAAAAGATGATCATGGAATCCATGTGATGTGAAGATTTCTTATGCATTGTGGCGTTTTTTTGTCCACTTCTGGATAGTGATGGAAAAAAATTGACAGGTTGGAAAAACCATGCAAACATATCACCTGTAAGACAGGTTAATAGGTAATGACCTTACTAAAAAGGAGTGAACTGTATGAAAAAGAGTATTCTTGTGGTACTGGTCTTGGCACTGGTGTTGCCAATGGCTTTCGCGCAGGGTGGAACCGAAGCAAAAACGTCCACTGCTGACAAACCGATCTCATTGAAATTCACCTCGGTGTCCGTCACCGGCGACTCCCACACCGTGGCCATGAGCGCGTTTGCCGACAAAGTGAAGGAACTGTCCAACGGTTCCGTGACCTGCAAGGTCTATTCGGATGGCACGCTGTTCTCTTCGGAGAACGAGTTCGACGCCATTCAGAAAGGGGATGCCGATCTCGCCTACATCTCTTTCCCGACCTTGGCCACCCAAAAAGGATTGGAATGGTGTTCGATGTTCGCATCCGGATATTTCTGGAGCACCTACAAACACATGACCGAAACCCTGAACGGTGACATCGGCAAGACCAAAGTGTTCCCCGCGATTGAAGCGAAGCTCAACATTGTGCCGCTTTCCTGCTTCTATCTTGGCGCACGTGTCGTCAACACCAGGGCGAAGAAAATCGATTCTTATGCTGACATGAAGGGCTTGTTGCTCCGCATGCCGAACTCCGCCACATGGCTGCACCTCGGTGAAGCCCTCGGCGCCAACCCGACTCCGCTTTCCTTCTCCGAGTTGTACACCGCATTGCAGACCGGAGCCATCGACGGACAGGACAACCCGCTTCCGACCGACGTCAGCGCGAAGTTCTACGAAGTCACCAAATATGTGGCCATCACGAACCACGTCATCGACAGCATCCTGCCGTGCATCAACAAGGATACCTGGAACAAGATGTCCGATGCCCAGAAGAAAGCGGTCGCCGGCGCAATGGAATATGCGCGCAAGGTCAATGATGACGCACGAAACGCCGAAGAGGCCAAGGACATCAAGATTTTGGAGAGCAACGGCTTGACGGTCACTCATCCTGATCTCGCTGATTTCAAGAAGAACGTCACCGCGTATTACACAAACCATCCGGAACAGACATCCACATGGAACATGGACTTGTACAAACAGATACAGGCCAATGCGAAATAAGGAATGAAGAAGAAGGATGCGGGGAAAACCCCGCATCCTTTTGTGGTTTGGAGGAAAAGGTATGAAAGAGACCATCAAAAAGATAGGAAAAGGTATCGATACGGTTTTGGGGGTGATCATCAACATCACGTTCATCATCATCTTCTTTACCTTCATGGTGACCATCATCTCCCGGTATTTTCTGCGGAAACCGGTCACGTGGAGTTATGAGGTGTCCGTTCTGGCATACATGTGGACGATGTTTTTCGGCGTTGGACTGGGTATGAAGAACGAGGAACACGTGGTGTTCGGCCTGGTGTATGATATCGTCAGCGCAAAAACCAAATACCTGTTCCGCATGATCTACAACATCTTTTTGGTGTTTCTGCTGGTGGTCTGTTTCATTCCTTGCTGCAAGTCACTGGTGAAGTCGACCATGATCACGGGAGTGTTGAAGATGCCCTATAAAGTGGTGTTCGCACCCTGCATCTTCATGTTCGTGGACATCATTGTCCGCAGTTGCGTCAACATTTCCCATGCGCATGCCGTATACCTGGTTGATTGCGCGGACGAGAAGTCCAAAAAGAGTGCGAAGGAGGCGACCGTATGAGTTTCCCGGTGATTATGTTGTTTGTCATTCTCGCGGCATGTTTCATCCTGCGCATGCCCATCTCCCTGTCCATGTTGGCCGCTTCCGTCTCGTACCTGCTGATGGCATCCCCTGACCGGCTCGGACAAGTGTTTTCCGTCATGACGGGAAACATGTACGCCAACTACACCATGCTTGCGGCGCCCTTGTTCATCTTTATGGCGAACGTGCTCAATGAAAGTGAAGTGACTGACAAGATCTTCTCGTTCTGCAACGGCCTGCTCGGGCGTCTGAAAGGAGGCACGGCCCAGGTCAATGTCTTGATTTCCCTGATTTTTTCCGGTATGACCGGTTCCGCCATCGCTGATGCGTCAGGTATCGGCGTCATGGAGATCGCCCAGATGAAGAAGGAAGGGTATGATCCGGAATTCAGCGCGGCCATCACGGCGGCTTCCGCGACCATCGGACCTGTGTTCCCTCCGAGCATACCGATGATCATCTATGCCATGCTCTCAGGCGCATCCGTAGGGAAACTGTTCATGGGCGGTGTTGTCCCCGGCGTGTTGCTTGCCGTATTCCTGATGATTTATGTGGCCATCGTTTCCTATAAACGGAACTATCCCGCCGGTGTCGTGATNACGCTTCGTCAGTTCGGCAAGGCGACGGTGGTCGCGCTTCCCGCACTGCTCACCGTCCTGATCCTGTTGGGCGGCATTTACTCCGGCGTCTGCACTCCGACGGAAGCGGGAGCGTTGGCTTCAGCCTACTGCATCATCATCGCGGCGTTTGTCTATCATACGTTGGGATGGAAGAAGATGCTGGTCATCATCAAGAAATCGGCTGCGAACACGGCGACGCTCGCCTTGCTGTGCGGGACTTCCATGTTGTTTTCCTACATCATCGCCCTTGAGCAGGTCCCCATCATGATCGCCAAGATCGTCATGGGCATCACCACCAACAAGTATGTGTTCCTGTTCATTGTCAATGTGGTCTTCCTGTTGCTCGGTTGTGTTTTGGATGTCAGCACCATCCAATTGGTCTTCGTCCCGATGGTATTGCCGTTGGTTCGGGAATTCGGCATCGACCTGGTGCAGTTCGGCGTCATCATCTGTTTCAACATGATGATCGGCTTGTCCACTCCGCCGTTCGGAATGCTGTTGTTTATTGTCACCGGCATCTCAAAGGCAAAGATCAGCAGCGTCATCAGGGAGATACTGCCGATGGTGCTCATCATGATTTTCGAGTTGTTCCTGATGACGTACGTTCCCGGCATCATCATGGCGTTGCCCAACCATATGGCTATGGCGGCGGGCGTGTAAAAGGAGTGATGAAACATGTCGGGTTTTGACGAGCAGTTCGGCAATCCTCCCAGCGATGTCCGCAGCATTCCCTTTTGGGCTTGGAACGACCGCTTGGACAAAGAGGAACTGCTCCGTCAAATCGACCTCATGAAGGAAGCCGGCTTCGGCGGCTTTTTCATGCATGCACGTGATGGTTTGGAAAGCCGCTATCTGGGCGGCGAATGGGATGCCTGCGTGAAGGCGTGTGCGGAGAAAGCGCGGAAGCTGGGCATGTATGCCTGGATGTATGATGAGGACCGTTGGCCAAGCGGCTTCTGTGGCGGCGCCGTACAGCAGGAAGTCGGTTCGCTGAAAGGGTTGACTTTGGAGGTCGCTGACCAAGGAACCGCCATCAACGGACAGGTGCTCGCGGTCTGGGCCGCCACGCTCTCCGGCGAGGTTTTGACAAGCCTCCGGCATTTTTCGGAAAACGATGTCCATACGGGGGAAAAGCTGCTGATCGCACGGCTTGAGGGCAGCGCGTCCAGCCCTTGGTTCAACGGCAACCCTCCGCCGGACAACCTCGATCCGCATTCTGAAGAAGCGTTCATACGCCTGACTCATGAACACTATGCGGCTTTGTTCGGCGCTTCTTTCCCTTCCCTGATACGAGGCACGTTCACCGATGAACCATCCCTGTGTGATCGTCATGCGTCCTTCAATCCCCATCGGGGATGGATACCTTGGACGACGGGTTTCGCTTCTTGGTGCGAAGACAAACTCGGATATGATCTTTTGGATGTCATCCCGTTCCTGTATTTCCAAGGGCGGCTGAGCAGCCAGGTGCGCCATGATTATTGGCGGATGGTAGCGCTTCGCTTTGAGGAATGCTATTCCGCGAAAATCGGCGCTTGGTGCCAACAGCATGGCATCATCTCCACGGGTCATTTCCTTCAGGAAGAGAAGATGGGGCTGTGCGCCCGGGTGAATGGTTCCATCATGCCGCACTACACCCATGAGACCATGCCGGCCATTGACCTCCTCACCGAGCAAACGGACGAATACCTTACCGTCAAGCAATGTGCTTCGGTGGCACACCAGTTCGGGAAGCAGGGGGTGTTGGTGGAGACGTACGCCGCGACCGGCTGGGAATTCTCATTCGAAGGGCAGAAATGGATCGGCGATTGGCTGTATGTTCTGGGGGTGGACCACCGATGCCAGCATCTGATGCTCTCTTCCGTCCGTGGTTCCCGCAAACGCGATTATCCTCCTTGTTTCAATGACCTTGACGCATGGTGGCCGGAATACCGTACGGTGGAAGATTATTTCGCCCGGCTTTCCGTCATCCTTTCCCGGGGGCAGGCCGTCAGGCACATAGCGGTGGTCCATCCGATGAGCACCGTATGGTGTCGTTTGGGATGCGACCCCCATGGCAATCCGGTACGCAACAATGAACGGGACATCCCTGGGCTGGATGCCTATGGGTATCGCTTCAATGATTTGCTCAGGACCTTGTCGCGGCAACACTATGATGTCGATCTTCTCGATGAGACTTTGCTCGCCCGGTATGGTTCCGTCAATGATGGCAGGCTTGTCCTGAAAAATGCATCGTATGATGTAGTGATTGTGCCGGAAATAGATTCCTTATACGGAACGACAGTGAGCTTGCTGATGAGCTTTGCCGGACAGAAGGGAAAACTCATCGTCACCAAACCGTTGCCGACTATGGTTGAGGGAAGGCAGGCCCCCGAAGCTTTCCGGTTCTTCGGGAATCTGGATGTGGCGGAGAATCAGGACGCGATCGTTTCGCTGTTGCCTGCTCGTGACGTGTCAGTCACCGAACAGGGTACGGAATGCCCCGCCATATTGTACCAGTTGCGCATGGACGGACAGCAATGGTATCTCTTTCTGGTCAACAATGACCGGGAACATGCCCATGTGGTCGATGTCACGACATCCTGTGTGGGAAGCCTCACTTTGCTCGATCCTTTGACCGGGGAAAAGCGGGATATGGCCGTGAGGCAGGTCGGTGAGGGGAAGATGTCATGGCGCGTTCAGGCGGATCCCTGCTCGTCGTTTGTCTACCTCATCAACCGCGAGACCGCTCCGATGACCGAAGCGTGGGTTCCTGCCGTTTGGTCTCTTGTGGAAAAGCTTGGCGGCCAGTGGAACGGCAGGAGGGACAGGGATAATGTCCTTACGTTGGATATGTGCTCCTGGATCCTTCCGGGGAAAAAGCCTTCGGCGGTGATGGAAGTGTGGAAAGCGCAGAAGCAAGTGAGGGAAGAGCTCGGCATGCGTGCCATCGACAGCGATGAGGTGGTGCAGCGATACCAGTGGATAGACAAGACCAATCCCAAAGACGGGACGCCCCTTTCCCTTAGCTTCCGCTTCGTGGTGTCGGAACCGAGCCGGAAACCGATTTCGCTTGCCGTGGAAGGCGCTGCACTGTTTTCGTATCGGTTGGACGGACTTCCCATCGCCGCAAAGACAACCGGTTTTTACCTGAATCGGGCGTTTCAGACGGTGAGTTTGGGAAAGGTTGGCCCTGGTTGCCATGAATTGGTGCTTTCCCTCCCCTACAGGGAAACGACGGAATTGGAAGCGGTGTATCTTGTCGGGGATTTTGGAGTCTCTCCTGAAAGAGAGATCATCAGTCCTGCCGAGACATATCATCTTGGGGATTGGACGGGACAGGGGCTTCTCCATTATCCTGGGTGCCTGACCTATACGAAGACGTTCGTGCTGGGGATGACGCCTTCATCGTTGTGGCTGGATGTCGGCTTGTTCAAAGGCGCCTGCCTGCGCTGTTCGGTCAACGGGAAAAGCTTTTTCATTCCTTGGAAAGCGGCGGGACGCTTCGAGGTCACCGAAGCTTGCAGGCGTGGAGAGAATGAGATAGCCATCACGCTGTATTCGAGCCCCCGGAACATGTTGGGGCCGTTCCATCTGAAGGGTGGCAGACGTCCGTTCTGCAATTCTGGGTGTTTCATGCCTTCCGACTCGGAGTTCGATGCCGGATATGATGTGTTCCCCTACGGTTTGTACGGGGATGTAGTTTTGTTGCAAAGGAGTTGCTCATGAAAGACTATCATGGTTGCTGGCCTACGATGATCACACCGTTCACTGAAGACAACAAGGTGGATTTCAAGGCCGTGAATGCTTTGGTCGAGTGGTATATAGCGCATGGGGCCGACGGCATCTTCGCCGTCTGCCAGTCAAGTGAGATGTTCTATTTGACGCCGCAGGAGAAGTTGGATATCGCCAAAGCTGTCGTCGACGCCAACCACGGACGCATCAAGGTGATCGCATCCGGCCATACCGCGGATGACCACAAGCGGCAGATCGACGAACTTGGGGCCATGGCCAAAACCGGTGTCGACGCCGTCGTGCTGGTTTCCAACCGCATGGCGAAAAAGGACGAAGGCGAGGATGTGTTCCGCAAAAATGCGGATGACATCTTCCGCCAGTTGCCTGAGGTGACCTTCGGGTTGTATGAATGCCCGTATCCCTATCTCCGGTTGCTCTCCGATGATTTCCTCGGTTCTTGCGCCAGGAGCGGGAAGCTGGTGTTCCTCAAGGATGTATGTTGTTCCTTGGAGACGGAGAAACGGCGTGCGGGCGTGGTGAAAGGCACCNGCATCTCCCTGTTCAACGCAAACACCTCCACGTTGCTCGATTCGTGGCTGTACGGGTATGACGGGTACAACGGCGTCATGGCCAACTTCCACATCGACATCTACAAATGGATGTACGACCATTACCGGCAGCAACCGGAACTGGCTAGGGAAGTGAGCGACTTTTTGACGATGGCGGGGGTTACCGAACCCAGGGCGTATCCCGTCAACGCGAAATTCCATTACCAGCTTACTGGCCTTCCGATGAGCCTGGCGACGCGCAGCCGCGACATTTCGTGCTTGAACGAAAACGCCAGACACGAGATCGAAAGCCTCATTCGGTTGGAGACGGCGATGAGAAGGAAGCTTGGGCTGACTTGCAACTGAGGCACAAAGCGCCTACCTTTGAGGTATTATGAATACAGAGTTAACGACAGACATGGATGGTTCCTCTTTTTCCCTTTCCCGGGTCAATCTCAGCCAACAGGTTGCGGACCACTTGGAAGAGATGATCCTCAGTTCGACGGTGAGCGACAAACTTCCCAGCGAGCAGCAACTCGCCAAACGGTATTCGGTGAGCAGGCCGGTCATCAGGGAGGCGCTGAAGCTGCTGCAGGAACGTGGCTTGGTGGAATTGAAAAACGGGCTCGGCGCGTTTGTCACCACCCCGCAGACCAGCACGGTCTCTTCCGCCATCGGCCGGATCATGCAGATGAACAGCATTTCCGACAAGGATCTCACCCAAATGCGTGGCATCATTGAGGTGAATGCCGCGAAGCTGGCGGCGGTGAATGCGACGGACAAAGACTTGGAAGAGCTCAGGGAGAACATAACCAACTTCAGCGACAAGACATTGTCGCTGAAACAGAGGGTTTCTTTGGACAGCAGGTTCCATATCATCATCGCCCATGCGTCGGGTAATGCGCTTCTGGAGATGTTCAATGAGGTGCTCATCGCGATGCTCGCCGACTATATGGGAAAGGGTGTGTTGGTTTCCGGAGGCGTTGATGACGCCATCGCACGGCATAAGAAAATCGCAGACGCGATCTGCGCGCATGATGTGGAGGCTTCGGTGAAGGCGATGGAGGAACACATCGCGTATTCGGAACAGAATGTCGAACGGTTTGCCGCCCTATCCAGGAAAAGCAGCCGTAAGGAGGAATGAAAATGACGAAATCAAGGCTGATCGGTGCATATCCGGTCATCGGCATCAGGCCGATCATTGACGCACGGGAAGGATCGTTGAACGTACGTGCGTCCCTCGAGGATCTGACGATGCGCATGGCGCGTCAGGCGAAGGAACTTCTGGAGAAAGAAGTGCGTTGCAGCGACGGGGAACCGGTGCAGGTGGTCATCGCCGACACGACGATCGGGCGTGTGGCGGAGAGCGCCGCATGCGCCGAAAAATTCAAGAAACTGGGGGTGGACATCACCTTGTCCGTCTCTCCCTGCTGGTGCTATGGCTCGGAGACGATGGATATGGATCCGATGACCATCAAGGGCGTGTGGGGGTTGAACGCCACCGAACGTCCGGGCGCCGTCTACCTTGCCTGCGTTTTGGCCGACTATGCCCGCAAGGGATTGCCCGCCTTCGGCATTTATGGCGATTATGTGCAGGATTTCCAGGACAAGACGATTCCTGAGGATGTGAAAGCCAAGATTGTCCGCTTCGGAAAAGCCGCAGTGGCCGCCGCGACGATGCGGGGCAAAAGCTACCTGCAGATCGGCGCCCAGTGCATGGGCATCTCCGGTTCCGCCATCGACCCGGACTTCTTTGAGGAATACCTCGGCATGCGTGTCGAATCCGTGGACGAGGTCGAGGTGTACCGCCGCATCGAGAAAGGCATCTACGACAAAGCCGAATTCACCAAGGCGAAGGCCTGGGTGAAGCGATACTGCCCGACTGGTTTCGACAAGAATCCCGATGGGGCGAAGAAAAGCGAAGCCGAACTGGAGAAGGATTGGGACTTCACCATCAAATGCGCGCTCATCATCAAGGATCTGATGAACGGAAACACTGTCCTGAAGGACATGGGCTGGAGCGAAGAATCCCTCGGGCACAACGCCATCGCCGCGGGCTTCCAGGGACAGCGCCAGTGGACCGACATGCTTCCCGACACCGACTTCCCGGAAGCGATCCTCAATACGGGCTTCGATTGGGACGGCGGAAGGGAACCGTATGTGCTCGCCACGGAGAACGACACGCTCAACGGCGCGACGATGTTGCTGCTCAAGCTGTTGACCGGCCGGGCCCAGATGTTCGCCGACGTGCGGACCTGCTGGACGGATGAGAGCATCCGGAAGCAGTACAAGTATGAGTTGACGGGACATGCGGGGGATGCGAAAGGCTTCATCCATCTGATCAACAGCGGCGCCTGTTGCCTTGAGGCGAGCGGAGAGATGAAGGACAAGGACGGGAAGGCCGTGATCAAACCGTTCTGGGATGCGACGGACAAGGACCGTGAGGCATGCCTGAAGGCGACGACGTGGAACACGTCCGACCTCGGGTATTTCCGCGGCGGCGGGTTCTCATCCCGGTTCATGACGCGAAGCGAGATGCCGGCGACGATGGCCCGCATCAACATCGTCAAAGGCCTCGGACCGGTCCTGCAACTGGTGGAAGGCTGGACTGTCGCGCTTCCCGAAGCTATTGCGGACGCAATTTGGAAACGGACCGACTACACGTGGCCGTGCACATGGTTCGCCCCGAGGGTGACAGGCAAGGAACCGTTCACCAATGCGTACGATGTGATGAACAACTGGGGAGCCAACCACGGCGCCATCTCGTACGGGCATATCGGCGCGGACCTCATCACGCTTGCTTCCATGTTGCGCATCCCTGTGTGCATGCATAACGTTCCTGACGAGGCGGTGTTCCGGCCCAGTTGCTGGAATGCGTTCGGGATGGACAAGGAAGGGCAGGACTATCGTGCCTGCAAGGCCTTCGGACCGATGTATCGGTAGGGGTGGGTATGCTGAAAAAGATTCCTTCGGTCATCAGTCCCGCGCTGCTCAAGGTGCTTGATGAAATGGGTCACGGCGATGAGATCATCATCGCCGATGGCAATTTCCCCTGCGATTCGATGAACAGCCGGGTCATCCGGCTGGATGGCCATGATGTGCCGCCCATTCTGGAGGCGATCCTTACGCTCTTCCCGCTGGATCATGCCCAGCAGAACGTCATCCTGATGTCCGTCACCAAAGGCGAAGACGTCAAGACGCCGATCTGGGAGCGCTTCGATGCCATCTGCAAGGCAGGGGATCCGCACTACAAAGGATACGAAACCATCGACAGGTTCGCCTTCTATGAGCGCGCGAAGAAGGCTTATGCCATCATTGCTACGGGAGAGAAAGCATTGTATGCCAATATCCTGTTGAAGAAAGGTGTCGTCTGAGGCGGCGTTGGCAACGGCCCTGGACAGTTTCATGCCTGACGGAAAGACCCACCAAAACGGTGGGTCTTTCTGTATGTCCAAGGATTCAAAACTGGTCGTTCGCCATCGGGTGCCCTGTTTTCGTAACATTGGGCATGTGTACAAGTTTAGATGATGTGTCCGGAGGGTGTCCCGCACAGGTTGACACAAGTTTGCGAGGGTGTTTCTGCATGCATAAAATATGATGTCACATGTTATCTTGTTGCAATATATGCATATATAAGATTTTGTTGAAAATATGCGGGAAAATACGTGAAACTCATTGACATAAGTAACAAAATAACGTATGTTATAAGCGTGCTTGGGAAGAGCACGAAAGAAATCTCGCGCCGGCGGTTGCACCCGCCGAAAGGAAAACAGAAATGAAAAAGATCATCGCCATCGCAGTTATCGCCATCGTCTCCCTCGCGGGAGTCTTCGCAGCGGCAGGCAGCAGCGCCGCCGTCAGGCTCAACGGCAAGGTGGACGAGACCGCCTACACCCCGTCCCTGTATTACGTGGTCAGCGACGGGAAGGCCGAGTCGGTCGGGACGTCTCTGTACGACATAGCGGACGGGGATTCGAGGTGGGACCTCACGAAGGACGGGGAGACCAACGACTTCATCGTCAAGGTGACCGGCAACATGAACACCGACAAGGTGCTGACCGTGAGCGTCAGGCCGAACTACTTCACGGGCAGCGTCAACGACAAGAAATACGTCACCGGCGTCATCCCCGCCCTGGTAGCGTCCGGCGCTGACGGCAACGCCTTCACCGCCACGGTCGCCGCCGGCAAGCGGGCCGCCACGGACATCGCGCACTTCAGCTTCTCCTGGACGGGTGACAAGGATCTGCCCGCCGCCGACTACACGAGCGAAATCGCCATCACGTACAGCGTGAACAACTGAGCCGGGGCGTCCGGCGAACAGGGGCCTGCCCGATGGGGCGGGCCTTTTTTTGCGCCTTCCACTGACCAGGGTGAGCAATAAAATACGATGTCCACTTTATCGGAGCTTGAAAAGTAAAGAAAAGGAAGTCCCAAAGAGGCCACGTGCTCTGATGCGAGAGGCTGAGGCTGCAATACTATTACTGCGGCAGCAATGGATACCTGAAGGAAAGGAGCCATACCGTCCCCGGCGTCACGATAGCCGACCTCCCGAGGAAGGGCAGGATCAGTCACAGGAAGCGAGCTTTTCGGGAAGGTCTTCAAATCCATCACTTTCGACAACGGCTCTGAGTTCTCCGACGTCCTCGGCATGGAGCGCTCCCGCATCACGGAGGGGCAGAGGACCATGCTCTGCTTCGCCCATCCATACTGCTCTTCGGAAAGGGGTTCCAGCGAGAACCACAACGGAACAATCAGAAGGTTCCTTCCGAAGGGCACGGACTTCAGCCAGATAGCCAGAAAGAGGGTCGGGGGGATCCAGGACTGGATGAGCGCTTACCCGCGAAGGATTCTTGGAGGCCTGATCCCATTACAAGCTTTCAAAAGGGAGTTTGGCCAGGAAAACACGAACATCAAAATCCTGGAGGTCGCCTGATGCCGGAGTCATCATCGAAATGAAGTGGTCATTTCTCTTTACAATTCACCTGCTACCTCTGACCAGATACAAAAAGATTGACAACTGGGAAAACTGGGTGTACGGTATACACACGAGTGTATGTAAACAGGAGTGTATATGCCTTCAAAACATCAGATAGTCATGATCATGACAGACACCACACGGTTCGATATGGTGGGTTGTTATGGATTCCCAGCCATGAAGACGCCGAATATCGATTCGCTTGCTTCCGAAGGCGTCCGGTATGAGAAAACCTATACTTGCCAGCCCGTTTGCGAACCTGCCCGTTCCGCCATGTTCACGGGGCTGTATCCGCATTCCAACGGTGGCATCACCAATACGGTTCCCTTGCTTCAGGGGGTGAAGACCATAGGGGAGTACCTGACTCCGATGGGCATCCACTCCGCATATGTAGGGAAATGGCATCTGGACGGCGGTGATTATTTCGGCAATGGTGTGTGCCCCGCCGGCTATGATCCCGACTATTGGTTTGATATGCGCCGCTACCTCGATGGAATGACTTCCGAAGAACGGCTGCGTTCACGCAAGGAAGCGACTTCCCTTTCTGGGGTGAAAGCGGAATCGACGTATGCCCATCAAGTCAGTGACCGGGCTCTTTCGTTTTTGGAAAAAGCCGCTGATGAGGATTTCTTCCTGGCCGTCAGTTACGACGAACCGCACCAGCCGTTCATCTGTCCCGAACCGTTCGCTTCCCTGTACAAGGACTATGAGGTTCCGTTGACGCCGGATTATGATGATACCCTTGAGGGTAAGCCGCTTCTTGAACGGCTTTGGGCAGGGGCGAACAGGAAAGCTGACAGGAAGAACCTGCATATCCGTCCTCAGTTGTTCCTGGGATGCAACTCGTTTGTCGATTGGGAGATCGGAAGAGTGCTGGAAGCGGTCAAGAAGCATGCCCCTGACGCCATGGTAGTCTTCACCAGCGATCATGGTGAAGCGCTTCTTTCCCATGGCCTGACGGCGAAAGGTCCCAGTGTGTACGAGGCCATCGCCCATATCCCGTTGATCATCAAAGGCGGTTCATACGCGCCGTCCTTGAAAGGCGTCGCCTATCCATCGGTGACCAGCCATATCGATCTCGTGCCGACATTCCTGGATTATTATGGGTTGGACAAGAGTCCTGAGAGGCCTGGAGTGAGCATGCTTCCCACGCTTTCTGACACGACGAAACGGCTTCATGACATGGTGTTCGTGGAATTCCACCGCTATGAGATCGACCATGACGGATTCGGCGGGTTGCAGTTTATGCGGGCGGCGGTGTCAGACGATCACAAACTCGCCATCCATCTGCTGGATCCCGTGGATGAGCTGTACGACACCAAAAATGACCCCTATGAACTGAAAAACGTCATCAATGATCCTGCACAACGGGAAACGCGGGACAAAATGCATCAGGCGATCCTGAAGATGATGAATGATACCCGCGATCCATATCGCGGATACCAATGGAAATGCCGGCCTTGGAATTCCTTCACTCCTGAATGGGATGTCGATGGATATACAAGGCAGCGGCCAAGTGCGAAAGGTGAGTTGGTCCAGCTTGATTATGATACCGGGCTGGAGATCACCGAAAACGTACGGAAAAAGGTCAAAGCGAAAAAACCGGCGGGGCAGACATGAGGATGGTGACGCGGAAGGATGTCGCAAGGGAAGCCGGCGTGACGGAGACCATTGTCAGTTACGTGGTCAACGGCAACCGGTATGTCGACAAGGGCAAACGCATCGCGGTCCAGAGGGCGATCGCGAAGCTTGGCTACCAGCCAAGTCCGATGGCGCGTGCCTTGAAAGGCAAAGGTTCCAACAACATCCTTCTGATCGCTGATGACCTTCTTTCCGAACATTTCGGACAGATCATCAGCAGGATGGAGGAAATCGCGAAGGACAAGCGTTTGTTCATATCGCTCTGTTCCGATCGTGAGGACGACCTCTTCCTGACGACGGTGCTCAGCCGTTCGTTCGACGGCATCATCATCGGTTCCCGTTCCATGAAAGAGCCGGATATACAGAAGATCATTGACAGTGGCATTCCTTTGGTGCTTCTGGAGATGCGGATGTTTGAAGGTTTGACCGGGGTGTACGGGATCATCAACTCCGGTTTGTTTGAGGGGAGTGCCATGGCGGTACGCAAACTTCAGGAGAGAGGGCGCAAACGGATCGTGTATATCGATAGCCTCTCAAGCGACCATAGTGGCATAAACCCGAAAGATTTCCGCTATCAAGGCTATCTTAAAGGTCTGGAAGGTTCCACTCTTAAACCGTTGCTCATCCAAGGCGCGTCCAATGATGACGAACTTGCCCGCTTGGTGGAGGAAACCTATCGGAAGACCCCTTTTGATGCCGCGTTCTGCAGGACGGATGCGATCGCCTGTGTCGCGCTTCAGCGATTGAAGGAAATGCGCGTCTCCGTCCCGTCTGAGGTGTCGGTCATCGGGTGCAACGATTCCCGATTGTGCAAGTATGTTTCCCCGCGGCTGTCGTCGCTCCGGATCCGGCAGGATCTGATCGGAGACAATGCGATGGGAATCTTGGAACAGCTGCGAAGCGAAGGTGATGCTCTGACGGAGCCGATTCGCATCCAGTTGGATACGGAGTTGATTGAACGCGAGAGCGTTTGAAAGGAGAAAATATGAACAAGAGATTTCTGACTGTGCTTCTGGTGGCGCTTGTGGCGCTCGGCTGCGCATTCGGCGCAGGGTCCAAGGAAGCGGCGGCTCCGGCGCAAAGCGGACCGGTAACCATCAAAGTCGCCAACTATGCGTTGCTGGAAAGCGGCTATGAACAATTCTGGAAAGGGATCAAGACCGGTTTCGAAGCCGCGAACCCCGATGTGAAGATCGAATGGGTCACCGCTCCGTATGGCGAGATCATGAACCAGGTCATCAACATGGCCGGCGGCGGAGACAAAGTGGATGTGGTTTTCGGTGAAATCGGCTGGGTCCCGGGCTTTGAGGATGCCGGTCTCGCCGCTCCGATCGATGAGATCCTGCCGGCTGAATTCATCAAGGATTTCTATCCTGATGTGATCGATTCCTTCAAGATCAAGGGAAAAGCTTATGGCATCCCGCTGTACATCTCTCCGTATGTGCTCTACTACAACAAGGACCTGTTCAAACAGGCCGGCCTCGATCCCAATCAACCGCCGAAGACCTATGACGAGATGCTTGCCATGGCTGAGAAACTGTCCCAGCTGAAAGACAAGAACGACAACAAGGTCTATGCGTTCGGGCAGACTACGGCCAGTGTCCCCGTTTCCGGTTCTTCCCTCACCGCCATGGTGTTCAATTTTGGAGGCCAGGTGTTGGATGCGAACGGGAAGGTCTCGGTGGACAACGAAGGCTTCAAACAGGCTTTCTCCATGCTTCAGACGCTTGACCAGAAGGGATACAACCCCCAGAACGCCAAGCTGAAGGATTTGCGCAACCTGTTCGCCCTTGGACAGCTCGCCATGTACTACGACCAGAGCTGGGGTTTCAACGGCGTCAAGTCGATCAATGCGGAAGCGAAGAACTTCACCGCCTCCGCCTCTCCTCTGAAAGGGGGGAAGGGAAGCGGACAGAGCCTTCTGCAGGCCCACTGCTTCATCCTGGTCAACAACGGGAAAGCCCGTGCCAACGCTACTTCAAAGTTCGTCCAGTATGTGATCAACGAGAAACAGCTCAATGATTACCTCGCCAACCTCACTCCCGCCTATCCGGCGAAGAAGTCGATGGCAAGCATGGAAGGCGTAGCGAATAATGGCGTCCTCAAGGGTGCCGCCGCTTCGGCGGGAAACGTGAAGATGCAGACTTTCATTCCGGCCCTCAACGACTTGAACCTGGAGCTTTGCACCTTGGCGCAGGCCGTGACGGTGAGCCATACCAATGTTGATGACGCTATCGCGACTTTCAAGAAGAACGTGGCGACGAAAGTGAAATAAGGGGGATGGATATGGGCAAGCCCTTGGACAAACACACGCTGGACAACTGGTATTCGATGGGCCTGACATTGCCTGCGCTCATCATATCAACCGTTTTCATCCTGATTCCCATCGTGGATTCCGTGGTGAAAAGCTTTCTGCAATATGGAGTGAAAAACATCATCAGCGGGAAACCTGGAGTGTGGAACCAATTCGCCAATTATCGCGCGTTGGTTCAGTCCAACGCTTTGCCCAATGCCATCAGAAACACCTTTTTCTTTGTGGTGTTTGTCATATTGTTCCAATTCGTGCTCGGCATGATATTGGCCTTGATTCTCAACTCCAATGTCAAAGGGGCACGATTCTTCCGCAGCATCATGATGATGCCGTGGGTGGTGCCCACCGTCATTTCCGCACTGATCTGGATGTGGCTGTTCCAGCCGCAGTACGGCTTGGTGAAGTACCTTGCGTCGGTGTTTTCCTTCGGCAAGGCGACGGATGTCGCCGTGCTGAACAATCCTGACACGGCGCTTATCGGTGTCTCTGTAGCCGCTTTGTGGAAACAGATACCGTTGATGACCCTTCTGTTGCTGGCGGGTTTGCAGAATGTCCCTGATGACATCCTCGAAGCCGCCACCATCGATGGGGCGGGGAAAGCGAGACGTTTCTTCTCCATTGTCATGCCGTACATGGGTTCGGTCATCAAAGTCGCCATTTCCATGTCCATCATCGAGAACTTCAAACAGTTCCCTCTGTTCTGGACCATGACCGGCGGCGGCCCTGACGGGGCGACGACGAACCTGGCCGTCCTTTCTTACCGCGAAGCATTCGTCAGCATGAATCTCGGTTCGGGAGCGGCGGTCACCACCATCTGGATGCTTTTGATGATTGTGACGGTGTATCTGTACAACAAGGCCTTCAAGACCTACGACATGACGTGAGGAGGAGACTATGTCCACCATAAAACAAAGCGTTCCGTTCACTATCCTGAAGCATGCGCTGTTGGTTTTGATCCTGTTGTTCCTGCTGTTCCCGATCTACTGGATGTTGGTCACGGCCTTCAAAACCAACATGGAAGCGTACCTGTATCCGCCGACCTTCATCCCCAATACGTGGGTGGGCACGGCGTTTGTTTCCCTGTTCAAACAGAATAACCAGTTTTTCATCTATTACGGCAACAATTTCATCGTTTCGGCCTGGAGCGCGCTGATCAGTTGCGTTGTGGCCATTTTCACCGGATACTCCATCGCCCGGTTCCATACCAAATGGAACAAGTTGATGACTGCCTTGCTGCTCTCCACGCAGATGTTCCCGATCATCAGCCGGATGATCAGCTTGTATTCCCTGATGGGAAAGATGGGGATCATCAACACCCGGTTTGGTCTGGTGCTTGCCATTGTTGCGGCGCAGATACCGTTCTGTTCGATCCTGATGTCCAGTTTCTTCGCCAACATTCCCAAAGAGATAGAAGAAGCGGCATATGTGGACGGAGCCGGACGGAACACCATCCTGTTCAGAATCGTGACGCCCTTGGTCACACCCGGCATTCTTGCGGTCGGCATCTATGCCTTTTTGATGACCTGGGATGATTATCTCCATGCGGCGACCCTCATTCAATCGGACAGCCTCCGCACCCTGTCCATCGGCATCGCGTTGCGGTATCTGGGCGAATTGTCCTATGACTGGTCCTTGATCAACAGCATTTCGGTGGTGGGTACCATCCCGATGGTCTTGGTGTTCTTTTTCTTCCAGAAGTATATGGTCAAAGGGCTTGTCGCGGGTGCGGTCAAAGGGTAAAAGCAAGGGAAGCGGGGGAACCGAAACGTTTCCCGCATCTCTTCCTTGGTGCTCTGAACGATAACCCTTTGTGCTGATGCAAAGGGCAATGCCGTTTTGAAGAAATGAATCAGGAGGCCGGAGAGATCCGGGGCAAGCGCTCTGCGAGATGGCTGGGGCTCGGCAGGTCAGCCGGCGAAGAAACCGGCTGACGGAACAAAAGAGAGGGGCCTCTTTCGAGGTCCCTCCTGTACAAGACAACGTCTCCGTTGGTTATTTGTTTCCGATCTTGATCTGGATCTTCTTCGGTTGGGCCATCGCCTTCTTGGGTATCGAGATGGTCAGGATGCCGTCCTTGAACGCGCCTTGGATGTTGGATTCGTCAACATCTTCAGGAAGACTGAACGAGCGTTCAAAGCTCTGGAAACCGCGTTCCTTGATCAAGTACTTCTTGCCATCCTTCTCATCGTGTTTCTCAACCTTCTGGGAAGAAAGATGCAACACATGTTTCTCGACATTGACCTGAACCTCATCTTCCTTGTAACCGGGAAGCTCAGCGGTTATCACATAGTCTTTGTCGTTTTCCTCGACATCCACAGCCGGCATGTTGGAACCACCGAAGTTCCAGTTCAGCATGTCATTGAACAGTGATTCGAAATCACCATTGACCGGGTAGTTCTGATTGCGATTCATAAGATTGTATTTCATAAGAGCGCCTCCATGCGTTTGATATACTGTTTTCTGTGGCTCTTTCGAACCACATATTCTATAAAGCAACTACCGTGCCAACTTTTATGAAATTATATAAGTATTTGTAATATATACAGATATAATGAATCATCACATATGCCGTGAGCATCCCTGTTTGGGGTAAACAGGACCAATCGGCCCGATTGGGCATCAAAGGGAAGGCCAAGATGGCTCATTCCGGCCGTTTGGATGCCTTGCCGTGTGTCAGAATGAACCACCCCGTTGTGGCAAGAGCCGCTTCTTGGTACTATTCCGGTCATGGAACTATCGAATTTCGGCATGAAACTGACATCGGAGTCCGGCATCCTCCACTTGATGGATGACTTGGGCAAACCGCTTCCCCAGGGAGTAACCCCCTATCCGCTCGGAGGAGGGAACCCCGCACGTATTTCCGAGGTGGAGGCCGCATACCGCCAAGAGATGGAGCGACTTCTCTCCCATGGGGAGGATTTTGAAAACGCCATCGCCCATTATGACGCGCCGCAGGGACGCATGCGTTTCGTCGGACAAGTCTCCACGTACTTGTCCTCCCGGTATGGATGGCCCATTGGACCGGAGAACGTCGCCATACTCAACGGCTCGCAAAGCGCGATGTTCGACCTGTTCAACCTGTTTTCAGGTTCCTTCACCAAGGGAAACCATACATGGAAAAAGACCATCCTGTTTCCGTTGATGCCCGAATATGTCGGATACGCCGACCAAGGCATCGAGAAGGATACCTTCGTCAGCATCCCGTCACAATGCGAATACTTTGATGACCATACCTTCAAATACCATATTGATTTCCCGCTCCTCGAAGCGTATCTGGCCGGTCATTGCCATGAAGGGGAGGATGGCCAGGTGGGCGCCATCTGCGTGTCCCGGCCGACCAACCCGTCGGCCAATGTCCTTACCGACCGGGAGATCCATCATCTTTCCGATCTCGCCCACCAGCATCAGGTACCCCTCTTTGTCGACAACGCCTATGGGCTTCCTTTCCCCGACATCGTCTTCATTGATGAGGCTGAACCCATCTGGAACGAAGACATCGTCCTTTCGATGAGTCTTTCAAAGATTGGATTGCCTGCCATCCGCACCGGCATCCTCATCGCAAAGAAGGAAATCATCACCGCCATCTCCAACATCAATGCCATCGCAGCCCTCACCAGCGGTTCGATGGGACAGGTGCTTGCGGGCGGCCTTGTCGAAAGCGGCAGACTGGTGGAACTCGCCAAAACGGCAGTGCAGCCGTTTTATCAGAAAAAAGCCCTTGAAGCCCAAACCTGGATCCGCACGTTCTTCTCCGGCACGAACTATTACTACCATCGTTTGGAAGGTTCGATCTTCTGCTGGCTGTATCTGCCGGAGCTTTCCATGAGTACCTGTGAGTTCTATGAGATACTGAAGAAACAGGGGGTCATCACCGTTCCCGGCGAATACTCGTTCTTCGGACATCCCGACCAGAAGGAAGGAAAGCCGTATCCGCACGAGCATTACGACAAATGCCTGAGGCTGAACTATTCGGCTCCGGCGGAAAAGGTGAGGACGGGCTTGGACATCATCGCGCAAAACTACCGGAGGTACGCCAAATGAGGGAAATCAGTGACATCCTGCTGCATATGGGCGAAGAAGACCTCCCTAACCATGCGGTGAGCCCTCCGATCTTCCAGAGTTCAATCTTCTGCTTCCCCACCTATGAAGAATTCCAGGCGGCTCTGGCCGACGAACCTTCCCATTACCTGTATTCGCGGGGAAACAATCCGACCGTCAATCTGTGTGAGGAGAAACTGGCGGCCTTGGAACACGCAGAGTCCGCCAAATTGGTTTCCAGCGGAGTCGCCGCGGCATTCCTTGCCATCAGCAGCTGCTTGAAAGGGCATGACCATATCGTAGCGGTCCGGGATTGCTACATGCGGTATTTCTTTGACGTGTATTTCCCCCGGTATGGAGTGGAGACCACATATGTGGACGGAACGGACAGCCAGGAATTCGAACAGGCCATCAAAAAGAACACCCGGTTGTTCTATCTGGAAAGCCCGACCACCTTTACGTTCAAACTGCAGAACCTCAAGGAAGTCGCCGCCATCGCCAAGGCGCATCAGATACGTACCGTCATCGACAACTCATGGGCGACGCCGTTCTTTCAGAATCCCATCGATTACGGCATCGATCTGGTGGTCCATTCCGCCTCAAAATACCTCGGCGGGAATTCGGATGTCATCGCCGGGGTGATCATGGGGGACAAAGCGGTGATGGACCGGTTGTTCGAGACGGAATTCCATCCGGTCGGACCAGTCCCCGATCCTTTCATGGCTTGGCTCATCCTGAGGAATCTCAGGACGTTGGCCATCAGGATGCCGGTTCATTACGCCAATGCGCTGGCTGTGGCCACATTCCTTGAAAACCATCCGAAGGTGGAGACGGTGCTTTATCCTCTGTTGCCGTCATATTCCCAACATGCCTTGGCGATGACGCAACTGCGGGGAGGCAGCGGGTTGTTTTCCTTCCGCCTGAAAAGCCATGATATCGGAGATGTGAAGTGTTTCACCAACCGTCTCAGGTATTTCAAGCGGGCGGTGAGTTGGGGAGGCTACGAGAGCCTGGTGTTTCCCGCCGGGGTGAAATTCCCTGATGACCAGGTTCCTCCGGACCGGGTCAACCTGATCAGGTTGCATGTCGGCATTGAAGAGAAGGACCTGCTCATCGCGGACCTTGAACAGGCGCTGGACGGCGTCAAAGGCTGACCAACAAAAGAGGAATGACCAACAGACTGACCAATACGCTCATCGTGTTGGTCAGGCTCGCTAGCGCGTAATCCCCGTTGAGTTCCTGCACGAAAGCCGCAGAGACGGAAGAGCAGGGCGCCCATGCGCAGATGGCCACGGCTTTCCGTATTTCTTGGGGGAACGGAAGCAGACGGTACATGCAGACGGAGAGCAAGGCAGCAAAACAGATCCTTATCGACAGGACAATGAGGATTTTCGGGAGTTTTTTCCTGTCAATCCTGAATTCGATCATGATGCCGAGCATCAACATGGAAATGATGCTGTTGGCTTGTCCGATCAGGCTGGTCACCTCCCGTACAGTCCCCGGTACAGGGATGTCGCATAGCATCATGAACAGAAGCACGATGTAGACGTCGAAACTGACCGACGAGAGAAGCCGTCTGAAAGTCTCGCCATGATGGTCGCCGTTCTTGCTGGATGTCTGGTCGAGCATGGCGATGGAATTGTCAAGTCCCGTGCACATGATGGCGTTTCCCATATCAAACATGCAGCAACCGACCACGGCATTGGGGCTCAAAAGCCCTTGGACAAAGGGCAACGTGAAATTGCCGATGTTGTACGCCGGCAGGCAGAGAATGTAATAGGCTTTGTCAGCATCGTCTTTCCGTCTGGTGATGAGCACTCCCGTCCCCGCCATGAAAAGGCAGGCCACGATGGAGATGACCGGGAGGATGAGCAGCGAAAAATCCCGATTGGCTTGTCCGAAAGATGCGATGATCGCGCAGGGCAACGTGATGTTCATGATGATTTTGGACAGGACACGGGAGTCCTCTTTCCTCACCAAACCGATCCGTTTGATGAAATACCCAAGAAAAGTCAGGAACAGAAACGTCCCTGCTTTCAGAAAGACCGTATGCATGGAGGCAACTGTAGGACTTTGTCCCGTTTCGGTCAATGGAGCGTTTTGTTGTACGTTTTTGCCGTTTCCAGCGCAAGAGGGATGGAAAGCGTGACCTTCCTCTGCCTGTCCGACACCAAGGCGGCGACACTTCCCAGAAGGCCGCCGCCCATCAAGGTCATGGCTGTGACGGATGCAGCTTTGTTGTCCGGAAACAACGCCAACAGTACAAATCCGATGACCAATGATGTGGCGCCGCCCCAAGCGCAGATGTCGGTCACCCTTTCCATACGGAAGGCTTGTGACGCCAAATCCTCTCTTCCTGCGATCTGGAAGAACTGTCTTTGGGTGATGGCCTCTTTGCCTTGGTGGGGTATCCATGTCCCGTATGGAATGGATATTTCCGATTGCGGGGTGTCCAATGTGTACATCATGTCATTTTCGATCCACAACGCTTTGCCGGCATAATCCGTCAAGGCCTCCAGGGAAAAGGGGATGCATGCGATGACAAGCGCCAGAAGAAGCCGTTTCATGGTTCCATCGTACGAAAAACCCGCTGGACATACAAGGGAGAGTGTGGCAGATTAAAGACATGAGGACGGAAGTACGCAGGGCATTGAATTTCCAGGCTTTGGTCATCGCATCCCAAGGATCGGAAGCGAAAGCCATCATGGCCTATAACCAGGCGGTGAAGGAATTCGACACCAGCGACGACATCTCTGTGGAAATCGGACGGTACAGCGCGCTTTTGGGAGTCACACCGCTCGTGTTGACCAACGCTTACCTGAAATGCCGTCCTGCCTTCGAGAAGATCCCTGACGATGTCAACATCCTCACCTGGGAAGACGGGGGATGGCCGAAACAGACCCGCGATTGCCCGTATTGCCCGCGCTTCCTCTTCACCAAAGGTGATGTCTCCCTCCTGGGAAGAATGACGGTGGCTGTCGCCGGAACGCGCAATCCATCGCAGGAAGGGAAAGACCTGTGCATGCGCACCGTAGGCGCATTGGGCAGGAAAGGCATTGTTTGCGCCAGCGGCATGGATGTGGGTATCGAGGGGGTCAGCCATCTAGCCTCCCTGAAAGAGGGTTGGCCGACCTTGGCGGTATTGGGCACGGACGTCCTTTCCGCATATCCGGAACAGCATGCCCCGTTACAGCAAAGCATTGCCGGGCAGGGCCTCTTGGTAAGCCGTTTCAGTCCTGCGCTTTCCCTGCAGAAATGGTTCCAGATACTGCAGAACCGTCTGCTTTGTTCCTTGTCTGTTGCTACGGTGGTCATCGAGGAACGGGACGGCGGCGGGGCGGTGAGTCAGGCCAACTTCGCTGTGGAATCAGGTCGGACCGTATTCCTGTTCAGGAAAACCGTGGACAACAATGCGTTGCTCTGGCCACGGAAACTCGCGGATGATCCCGGTGTCGTTGTGGTGAAGGAACCTGAGGAAATCGTGCGGTTCCTGATGCCCAAGAAACCGGCGGTGCGGAAGAAAACGGCCGTAAAAAGCGCGGATGACGGACAGCTTGCGCTCTTCTGAGCATTCTTGCCTTGACACTTGATGGGGCTTTACCTAAGATTCTTGGTACTATGAAACAATTGACTGCCAATGAATTACGTCAGAAATATATTGATTTCTACGTTTCGAAGGGCCACAAACAGATCAGTGGCGCTTCGTTGATCCCTGAGAATGACCCGACGGTGCTGTTCACCACGGCGGGGATGCATCCGCTTGTGCCGTACATTCTCGGAGCCGAACATCCTGCGGGGAAAATGCTCTGTGATTATCAGAAATGCATCCGTACCGGGGATATCGATGCCGTCGGAGACCCGAGTCACCTGACGTTCTTCGAAATGTTGGGCAACTGGTCCTTGGGCGCGTACTTCAAGAAAGAAGCCATCGCATACAGCTATGAGTTCCTCACCCAAGTGCTCGGGATTGACCAGAACAAACTGTCCGTGACCGTGTTTGCCGGTGACGCCGGTGTGCCCCGTGATGATGAGGCCGCACAGGCGTGGATGAGCCATGGCATTCCCAAGGAACGGATATACTATTTGCCGCGGGAAGACAACTGGTGGGGGCCGGCGGGCGAGACTGGTCCTTGTGGCCCTGACAGCGAGATGTTCATTGATACCGGCAGACCTGCCTGTGGCCCTGATTGCAAACCCGGTTGTCATTGCGGCAAGTACTTTGAAGTCTGGAACGATGTGTTCATGGGCTACAAGAAGACCGCGGAAGGCAAGTTCGTGCCGATGGATCGCAAATGCATCGACACCGGCATGGGGATCGAACGGACCATCACCATCCTGCAAGGGAAGAAGAGCGTTTATGAGACCGAGGTGTTCACCCCGATTCTGGAAGGTATTTCCCGTCTGAGCGGTATCCACTACGGTCAGAGCGAAGAGACGGATATGTCGATGCGCATCATCGCCGACCACATCAGAACTTCCGTTTTCATTCTCGGGGACGAGAAAGGCATGGCTCCCTCCAACGTCGGGCAGGGATACATCCTGCGCCGGTTGATCAGACGCGCCGTGCGCCATGGCCACAAGCTGGGCATCGACAAAGTGTTCCTTTGCGATCTCGTCCCTGTCGTGCTTGATTTGTACGGTGGCCCGTATCCGGAACTGCTTGCCCACAAGGACTTCATCTACAAAGAACTCCAGGCGGAAGAGGAGAAGTTCGAGGACACGTTGGTCAAAGGCGAGAAGGAATTCGAAAAAATGCTTCCCAACCTGCTGAAGGATCCGCAGAAACGGATCGGCGGCAGGACGGCGTTCAAATTGTATGATACCTATGGATATCCTATCGAATTGACCAAGGAACTTGCCAAGGAACATGGCATGACGGTTGATGAGGAAGGCTTCAAGGAAGCGTTTGAGAAGCATCAGGAGATCAGCCGCGGCGGAGCGGAACAGGTTTTCAAGGGCGGTCTGGCCGACCATAGCGCCGAGACGACCGCATTGCATACCGCCACCCATCTGCTGCACAAGGCCCTTTGCGACGTGTTGGGCGGATATGTCAAACAGTTGGGGTCCAACATTACCGAGGAACGGCTCCGCTTCGATTTCAACCATGACAAGCCGATGACGGAGGAAGAACTCAAGAAAGTCGAGGATATCGTCAATGAGCAGATTAAAGCCGACCTTCCGGTACGTTGTGATGTGATGAGCCTGGATGAAGCGGAAGCCCAGGGCGCGTTCGCCCAGTTCTCCGCAAAATATGGGGAGCAGGTCAAAGTGTATTCCATCGGAAGCTTCTCCAAAGAAGTCTGCGGTGGACCGCATGTAACCCATACCGGGGACATGGGGCATTTCAAGATTCTCAAGGAACAGAGTTCTTCGGCGGGTGTGCGCAGGATCAAGGCTGTTCTGGAGAAATAAAAGACTGACGGAGAAAGGCTCTCTCACCGAGGGGGTCTTTCTTTTTATGGAGGTGAGCTCATGCAACAGACAATCTGTGAGAAGGATGTCATTGGTTTCGACAAACAGTTCGACAAGAAGAAAGAACATGTCGTCGCCATGAATGCGACGGTAGCCAACGGCATCGGAAAGAGTGCCTTCAATGTGCATCGGCCTCGGGATGTCCGTTATTCCTTTTCGGTGGATCTCCCGAACGTCGGTGACATTACCGACCAGAAACACAGCGGCCGTTGCTGGATGTTCGCCGCATTGAATGTGATGCGGATGGAGACCATCCAGAAACTGAACCTGAAAACGTTTGAGTTGTCCCAGAGCTATCCGCTCTTTTGGGACAAGCTGGAACGTTCGAACTGGTTTCTGGAAACCATAATCGAGACGAAAGGGGAGCCTGTCGACGGAAGGTTGGTGAGCTATCTCTTGGAGAACCCGATGGGTGATGGCGGACAATGGGACATGTTCGTCTCGTTGGTGGAGAAATATGGCGTCGTGCCCAAAGAGGCTATGCCGGAATCCGCCGCATCTTCCGAAACTAAAGAACTGGACAAATACCTGACGACGAAACTGCGTGAGTTTGCCTGCATCCTCAGGACTGCGGCCTCCAAGAACGGCCAGACAGACGACGAACTGCGGGTGATGAAAGAGAATATGCTTGAAACCATCTACAGGATGCTGTGCATCGCCTTGGGCAAGCCACCGGTATCTTTCACGTTTGAAGTCAGGAACAAAGACGACAAGTTCATCCGTGCGGAAAACATCACGCCGGTGGAATTCTACAAACAGTATGTCGGCATGGATCTGGAATCGTACGTCTCTTTGATCAACGCGCCGACCGCAGACAAGCCGTTCGGCAAAACCTACACGGTGCAGTACCTCGGCAATGTCAAAGGCGGAAAGGAAGTGTCCTACCTGAATCTGCCTTCCGATGAGTTGAAGCGGCTGGCCATCAAGCAGTTGCAGGATGGGAAAGCCGTCTGGTTCGGCAGTGATGTCGGTCAGTCATCCGAGAAGATGAGTGGCTTGATGGACCTCCAAGTGCTGGATGTGAAGGATTTGTTCGACACCAATTTCCCGCTTTCCAAAGCGCAACGGTTGGATTATGGCGAAAGCCGGATGACCCATGCCATGGTGCTGACTGGCGTGAACCTCGATGCCAAAGGGAATCCGGAGCGTTGGAAGGTTGAGAATTCTTGGGGTGAGGAAAAGGGCTTGAAGGGGTTTTTTGTGATGACTGACCAGTGGTTTGACGCATTCACCTATCAGGTGGTCATCAACAAAAAGTACCTTTCCGAAGAACAGAAACAGATGCTCACCCAGAAACCGATCGTCCTCAAGCCATGGGACCCCATGGGTTCTTTGGCTGACTGAAAGGCGGCGCGCATGCATGCTCCGATCTGAGCATACCGATGGTTGTCCAAAGGCCTCGTCCTGAGGCCTGCATTCGTATGCAAGGAGCATGTCATGAGTAATCGGCACACGCGGGCCAGGCTATCGCTTTGTCTCGCTTCCTTCTTTTCCGGGATGGTGTTCTACGCCCCCATCGCCACCTATTACCGTCAGGCGCGCGGGGTGGACATCTTGGGTATTTCCGTTATTGAAAGCATTTCTTTGGTCTTTGGCCTTTTGATGGAAGTGCCTTGGGGGTATTTCGCCGACCGGATAGGGTATCGGAAGACCTTGGTGGTTTCTTCCTTCGTTTTGTTCTCCTCCAGGATTGTTTTTTGGCGGGCGTATTCGTTTCCCGTCTTTCTTGCGGAACGTCTTCTCCTCTCCTTTGCCAACGCCGCGATGAGCGGGGTCGACAACGCCTATCTGTCCAAGATCGACAACCGGCAGGCAAGTTATGGGCTTTATCAGGCGAGCGGCATGGCCGGCCTTGTCGCGGCATCCCTGCTGTTTCCGCTTTTGTCGTCTCCGGTCGATGAGAGTGGTTTGTTCACCGTTTTTTCCGGCTTCCTATCCTTAGTGTGTATGCTCACCCTGCCTGAAGTGGAAAGCGTGGACACGAAAGGACGGAGGACTATGCATGTGCCCCGTTGGGATAAGAAGACTTGGTTTTTCCTCACCTCTGTGGCTTTGTTCTCGGCAGTCAACCAGATGGTCACCGTATTCTTGGTGCAGATGGGCTATGAACGGATGGGATTGCCGCTTTCCTCGTTCGCGTATCCGTATCTGGGCCTTTCCTGCCTCTCGGTCGCGGGGGGATGGTGGAGTGCGTGGTGGTATCATCTCAAGAAGGCATCCATCTGGTGTTTCGTTTGTTCCCTGGCGGGTGTTCTCTGTCTGGTTTTGGGAAAGTCACTCCCTCCCCTCATCATCGGGGTGCTGTCGGTCCGTCTTGGGTTCTGCCTGTTCATGCCGTATGTGGCGAAACGGCAGGTATCCGGTTCCGAAACCTATGATCAGGCGACGGCTTTGTCCATCCAGCAGATGTATTTTGATTTTGTGGAGATTGTCATTTCCCCCATCCTCGGTTGGCTGGCTTCCCGGGATCTCAACGCATCGTTTCTGGTTTCGTTTTGTCTGTTGGCTGCGGCTTGGTTGTTGTTCATTCGACAAGAGCCGTAATGGTGATGGTATCCGAATAGGTGCCGGCGGCATAGGCGTTCAGGGCGGCGGCGCCTACGCCGGTGGCCGTCAGTTTCTTTGATTGCTGTGTTCCGACGGAGATGTCTTTCCATCCGGTGTAGGGGATTCCTTTGGTGATCTCCTCATTGGATATGAGTAAGGTGAACGGGATGCTCACCGAGCCGTTGTGCAGGGAAAAAGTATCGGGCGTCGTGCTGTTGTCGGTGAAGGTCAGACGAAGGTCGTAAGCACTGTCCGATCCTCCGTTGATCAAGACATTCAAGGTGGCGACATCGTATTTGCCCGAACCGACGATCAGTTTCAACGGAAATGATTCCATATCCTGAAGGGCGGTGAACATCAACAACGGAGAAGAGGTCGCTTCTCCATACGTTGATGCGAAGGTGTGGTTCCCCACACCGCCATGGATGAATTCGAATTGATAGTCGTTGTAACCGCCGGTCATGAAGGGAACAGTGGTGTAGGAGTTCCAGGAAGCATTCTGCTTGTTCATGATCTGTCCAAGTCCGAGATCTGTGTAGATGGTGATTTTCGCGCTGTTTCCGAAGAAACTGCTTCCGTAATTCGCCACGAGGTAGTATTCGACGATGATGGCGGTTTCCCCCAGATTCCCTTGGTTTGAGACGCATAATGGCTTGTACCAGCCATCGTCATTGGTATCCAAATACAAGATTTTCGTTGAAGAAACCGTTTTGACGACCGCACGGAGCGAACCGTATGCGTATTGCGTCCCTGAGGACGAGACGCTTTTCAGAAGGCAATAGGTGTACGCGAACGGCCCATCGAGATAGATGCCGCGGCAAATGTCCTGCTTGCTGGTTCGGATGGACATGGTGCCCAGTTTCACCGCTGTCATGTTCTGCAATGCGGTTTGGTTTTCCCATATGAGGGTATCCTCAGACACATAATCGAGGGTGATGGCCCCGAGAGGAGCGGAAAGGGAAAGCACAACAAGAAGCACAATGGTGAAACCTCTGAAGCTCATGCCGACAGTATACGATAAAGAAGCATTTCTTTCAAAGACAGTGATACTCTTCCCGAAAGGGACATACAGCAGTATATTCATATATATGAAAAAGGGAATGTTATTTCTTTTGCTATGTGTTTTTGCCATTGTTCCCGCTTGGACTGAAGTATCCGCGACGTATGTGCCTGAGTCATCGATTTATTTTTCCGTGTCTCCCGGGCCTTTCACTTCAAACACGGTTATTGGTGCGAAGATTGGGACATTGACGATCAGTACGACCGGAGGAACGGTATATTATAATCCGGGTTTGGTCGATCTCAGCCATATGGGTTCTCCAACCATCACGGGCTTGAGAAGGTCAGAGAATCCTATCTCTTGGAATGCGGATCCGCTTGTATATTCGTATACGGAAGCGACCTTCCAATTCTGTTACATACTGGTCTGTTATCCCAACGGAAGGGGTGCCGCACCAGTCCTGAATCCGGTTTGGAGCGACAACAAGACTCCGATCGGCGGGGATTCTGTGGCCATCACGCCCAACAATCCTTTCTCCGCGGACATCTATTTGGTCAACACCAACAGTACGGTTGCCAGTGCCGCGGCCACCTTCTATCCTCCTGCTTCCTATTTCAAATTGGACACGGCCTACAAATTCTCCAACGCCGCGTTGCGTAACGGAGTCTTCAAAGTGTCCGTGGGCACGCAGCCGAGTGCCACAATCTATTCTTCTTCATCCTTGCTGGAGAGCGTCCCCATCAATGGGGTGAGCGGGCAAACCGCGACGTCCTTGTTTGATCCCGGTTCCTTTTCCGACGCTTCCTCCCCAAAAGGCGGGTTCATTTACGGAGACAGAGTGGTGGTGACCCAGCCTAACATCCTTTTCACCCTCTCGGAAAGCGCGAAACTGTTTGCTTTCTCTGATGCGGTCGGGAGCAAGACCGCTTCCCTCACCGATGCCATCCTTACGGTAAGCAACGGTGTGGCGGGGACGACCTATGCGGTGAACATTTCCTTTACCGATGACGGCACCGATCCAAGTGCGTTCACCTTGCGTTTGGAAGGCGGAAGTACGGCGATCCCGTTTGATCTGAAGTTCTTGAACACGTTGGTCGCCACCAAAGGTCAGACAGTGACGTGGAGTGGTTTGGTGAACGGCATCAACACCGAGACGCTCTACATCACCGGCATCGACGCCAACACAGTTTCAGAAAGCCTTGCAGGGACCTACAAGGACACCATTACGGTATCCATCACCACGCTTCCGTAGAATCATCGTCCCCTTCGTCCTCATCCTCTTCACCCTGCAAAGCCTCAGTGGCGAGTTGCCCGCAGGCTCCGCTGATGTTTCCACCGCGAGAGATGCGGATGGTGTATTTGACATGCATCGCGTCAAGATAATGGGTGAACCGGTTGGTTTCCTCTTCCGTGGGAGTCGACCAATGGAGTTCCGCCGCTTCGTTATAGGGGATGAGATTGATGATGACATCCAGACCTTTGCAGTAGGATGCGAGTTTTTTCGCCGAGCTTTCCGTGGTGTTCACGCCGCCGAGCATGCAATATTCGAAGGTGAAACGCTTTCCGCCATCGTGCTGGTAGCTGAGCAACGCTTGTTTCAAATCGCCGAGCGGAAAGGATTTGTTGACCGGCATGATCCTGCCGCGCAACGTATCATCTGCCGTGACAAGGGAGACGGCGAGCCTGACGGGCAGTTTCAGTTCAGCAATCTTGTTGATCCCGGGAATGATTCCTGATGTGCTGATGGTGATCCTCCGGTGGCTGATGCCGAAACCCTCGGGATCATGGAAATACCGGATAGCCCTGAGAACGGACGGAAGGTTGGCCATCGGCTCGCCCATCCCCATGAAGACGATATGGGAAATCTCGCCGATTTTTGACAAATGGACGAATTGCTCGATGATTTCTTCCGTGGCGAGATTCCTGGTCAGTCCCATGGTACCGGTACGGCAGAACGCGCACCCCATGGCGCAGCCGACTTGGCTGGACAGGCAGGCCGTATGCCGGCCTTTCCGGTCGGTGAGGATGACGCATTCGACGATATTCCCGTCATACAGTTTGATGGCGAGTTTCGTGGCGCCTTCATCACTGGAGGTGGTTTCCACCGTGGAACTGCAAAGCGAAGGCATCAAAGCCGAAAGCCGTTCCCGTTCGTTCTTCGAAAGATCACTCATCCCGGAAAACGAGGTGGCGCCTTTGACCAGCCAGCGATAGATTTGTTTGCCTTCATACGGCTTCGGAAGCTCCAAAGCTTTCACAAGGTTGTCAGCCGACAATCCATACAGGGAAAGCGGCATGTGTTTTGTTTCGTCCATACATTCCTTTCCTTACAACATCGAAAAGATGGCGATGAGCACTCCCGTGATGCCTTCGCCACCGAGCAACCCGCTGCTAACCAAAGCGATGTCGGTTCCCATCGACGCCTTTTTGGACACCTTCTTGACCAGAAAGGCGAGTACAGCCCCCAACCCCATGATGGTGCTGATGGCTGTGGAGAGATACACACCCAGCCCCAAGGTCGCAGTCGGGACTTTGCACAGATACAGGATGATGCCTGCGATGCATCCGATGGTGAACGCCACCAGGTGTTTGGGGCCTCCGACCATGGCGCTGACCGCAGCCGCCTGGGGAGCCGGCAACTGCTCCGTCCCGAATGAGCCGAACGCCCGTTTCAAAGCGAGCAGGACCAGTACGGAGACGACCGAACCCACAACGCCTCCGATGCCTTCACCGATGATTTGTTGCCGAGGATCGGCACCCAGCAGGTGTCCGCATTTCAAGTCATTCATCACATCCCCTGCAAGCCCGCAGGCTACAGCGGTGACCGCCGCGATGGTGAAGGCTGGAGCCAAAGCCGGCCTGAACAGGAATTGCACGAACAGCAACACCAAAATCCCGAAGATTTCCATCGGGTTGATTCCCGTCTGTCCGGTGAGCATGCTGGAAAGATAGGTTGCGCAGAACACGCCTGCCATCAGGGGGATCGTCTCGAGGAAGGACACTTCCGTCGTCAGGGTCAGGATGAGCATGCAAAGCAACGTCAACAGGAGCAACGCGGCGAGGCTCCTCGCAGGGATTTTCCGTCTTGAAGCCGTTTTCCGTTTGGAGATGAGCCCGTACAGCGCTTTGATGAGCACGCCCAATCCGGTTCCGATCATAAGTCCGATACCCAGATTCTGACGGAAGAGTTCCGCAGATGCCATATCCTTGAACCAACCGGCGGTGATTCCGATCGGGGTGATGACGTAATAACCGAGAACCATGCCGAGAAACCACACGATCGCCAAGACCGGCCCGATGATCGCACCGATGCCCACAGCCATCGGAGAGACCCACATGTAAGCTGGTTGGCAGAGGGACGAACCTGCCGCGAGACGAATTACGGAAGGGATTTTCCCCGCTCCGTCACGCAACGCAGTGAAGACGGCTGAAGCACCCATTGAAGCAAAGAGTTTTTTGGCGTTCCGGCCTCCTTCCATACCTGCCGTGAGGGTATTGTAGGCGGCTTGCCCCATCGGATAGGGAAGTTGCGGATCCTCGACCATCCTGCGGCGGAAGACAGTGGTGAAAGCCGTGCCGAGTATCGTGCCGACAATCGTCAGGGAGATCATGGAGAAGGTGGACATCGACGCATTGGCGTCCAGCATCCACATGCCTGGAAGGGTGAAAGCCAAACCTCCCGCCACCATGGCCCCCGCGCTCATAATAGTGTGCGTGCAGTTTATCTCATGGATGGTGCTGTTCTTGCATTTGCGGAGTGCTGCCATGGAGATGATGGTGACGAAAACGGTCGGCCACGGAAGCGCGCCCATGCGGAGCGCTACATACATGGAACTCGCGGTGATGACCACAAGACCGAGAAGTCCGATCCCCAATCCACGCCATGTCAGTTGCCTGTCTTCCATACAACACCTCTTGGCCTATCATACCCATTCCTGCCTTCTTTCACCAGTATGGGCTGCCTTGTAACCTTTTGTGGTTTTCTCTGCTTTACTTTCTGTGATGTGTCGATTATCCTACAGAAGTACTGGAAGTGTTTTGGATTTTCGTGTATGTTGTGATTACGTAGTAATTCTGGGACTGTACTGGCCCCATAAGGAGAAAAAATGAAAAAGATTGTGTTGGTTTTGGTATTGGCGGCTATGATTCTTGCTCCTGTCGCCGCAAAAGGCACGACTGGTGCATCGACCACCACGTATGGAATCGGTTTGAACCTCGGCACTCCGTCAGGGCTTGCATTCCAGTACAAGGTCAGCAAAGAGTTTGATTTGATCGCGAACCTTGATTATGGTTTCTATGGCAACTGGGTCGGTGGCGGTGTCGGCGTCAACTTCAAAGTCGCTGACTTTGACTGGACCGATGGCTCTTGGTTCCTGACTGTCGGTGCCATGGGCGATATCGGCGTTACGCTCGGCGATAACAATGGATTTTATCTTTCCGCCGTCGCTCCTGTCCGCTTGAACTACCAGTTCCCGAAAGCTCCATGGAGTTTCTATGTTTCCGTGGCTCCTGGTGTCGCGATTTTCCCGAACCTTGGCTTTGCGATTGACGGTGGCATCGGTGCCATGTATTTGTTCGACAAGTGATCGGACCAGTAATGGTCAAATGCGACGAGGGTCTTCGGATCCTCGTTTTTTTTGTTTTAATTGACAGGAAACGTGTTTGGCTCATATAATTGGAGCGTTCCAAATTGAGGTTGCCATGATTTGTACGCACAATGTCGTTTTGTTTCAAGGTGATTCCGTCACCGATTGCGCCCGCAAGCGCGATTGGGATGAACCACGTCCGAACTATCAGCTCGGCGGAGGGTATGCGACCATTGTCGCTGGTTCTTTGCTTGTTTCCCGTGTGAAGGATGATCTGAAATTCTACAACAGGGCTGTCAGCGGGGACAGGATCACCGATCTGTGGGCGAGATGGAAGGTCGATTGCCTGAACCTCAAACCTGATGTGCTTTCCATTTTTGTCGGACTCAATGACACCGCCCATGAATGGCATTTCGGCAATGGGGTGAAACCCTCTTTTTCCCGAAAACTCTATGCTTTGCTGCTCGATTACACCTTGGATTCCCTTCCTGATGTGCAATTGGTTCTCGGCGAGCCCTTTGTTTTTCCGTTCGGTTTGACCGAACAGAAGAATGAGTTCCACAAGCAATGGGTCGGGGAAGTGGAGGAACGGGCGGCCATCGTCCGGGAACTCGCCAAGGAATACCATGCGGTGTTTGTCCCGTATGGGGAGAAGTTCAAGGAATTGCTCCCTGTGGCTCCGATGGAGTATTGGTCGTTCGATGGCGTCCATCCGACGGTGGCGGGGCAGCAGGTGATGGCTGACCTGTGGATGGAATGCGTGCAAACTTCCCATTGACAATTGGAGCGTTCCAAATTATACTGGGTCATATCGGAGGGGGCATGGTCACAATCTTTGATGTCGCGAACAAGGCGGGGGTATCCAAAAGCACCGTGTCCCTTGTCCTGAACAACAGCCCCCTTGTCAAAGAGAAGACGAAGCTTTCCGTGCAGAAGGCCATCGCCGAACTTGGCTACATCCCCAATTCCAACGCCCGTGGACTGACCACCCATCAGACGTATAACTTCGGAGTCATCGTCATTATTGAGGATCATCCGTACGACACCTATGAATTCAACTATGAGACCGGGCTGTTCTCCACCAGCATCATCAACGGAATCCTTGAGGGCTTGTCCGATACGGAATACGGCTTGGTCACCGAGCGTTGGTGCGCGACCAACAAAGAAGGGAAATTGCCGCGCCTGCTCACCCGTACGTGCATCGATGGTCTGTTCATCATTGGTTCGTTGAGCGACGATTCGATGTTCAGTCTGATCAAAGACAGAGGGATTCCTGTGGTTGCCGTGGGCAGGGATGTGGCGGATGTCGATTCCGTGTTTTCGTCCCCTGGTGAAGGCGCGAGCCTTGGCATGCGTTACCTGTATGATCTCGGCCATAAGGAAGTCTGTTATCTCAACGCCCCGCGCGTCTTCCGTTCCAGTGTGGAGCGTGCCGATGCCGTGAAGAGGGTGTTTGAGGAATACCATATACCTGAAGGGAAAGGCCATATCGCATATTGTGAGCACAATACCGGAGAGGGCGGTTACAAAGCCATACAGCAGTTGTGGGAGGAAGGGATTCGCTTCGACGGTGTCGTGTCCGCAAACGACATCATGGGCATGGGTGCGCTCCGGTTCTTGTATGAACGGCATCTCAGGGTGCCCGATGATGTCTCTTTGGTGGCCTATGATGATTCCGTGTTGTGCGGATATGCGTCCCCTGCGCTGACTGCCATCAACATCAACAAGAAGATGCAGGGCAGTCTCGCAGCCGGCCTGATGGTCGGACGGATCGAGCATCCGGAACAGGATATCCAGCAGATCTGTGTGCCGATATCCCTGGTGCAGCGGATGAGTGTGAAGGATCGGAGGACGTAAGTTTTTTTATGCAGTTTTTGGAGCGTTCCATATTGTGGTTTGCTTTCTTTTGAAAGAGCATTGATACAAAACATATCTACTGATAGGAGGGTACAGGTATGAAAAAGGTTTTGATGGTGGTATTGATGGCGGCGGCATGCTTTGCCGTTTTCGCCAACGGAAGCCAGGAGAAGAGTTCCGCAGCTCCGAGTCCCGTCGCGGCACCGGCTCAGAGCGTGGCGAAGATCGCACCGAAGTATTTGGAGGACAATCCCCAGGCCATTACCGGAACTGTGCGGTTCTGGACGGCATTCGGCGGGAGCGCGGGCATGAATGACATGATCGCGGCCTTCAACAAGATTTATCCGAATGTGAAGGTTGAGCTGAACACCTACAGCAACACTTCCGACGGCAACGTCGGCGTTGACACCGCCTTGATGGCCGGCGGGAAGGTTGATGTCTTGCAGACCTTCGGGCAGAACAACACCTCCCGCAGGGCAAACAACGGTTTGTTCCTCGACATCACGGACAAACTTGCCAAAGACGGTCTTGACGTGAAGAAAGAATGGGGCAGCGACAAGTATGTTTTCGACGGAAAGTTCTATTCGGTTCCGATGGGCGGCCTGGCTTATTATGTGGCCATCAACATGGATGATTGGCGCAAAGCCGGCTACACCGACCTGCCGAAGGAATGGACTTGGGACGAATACCTCGAGGCCAGCAAAAAAATGACCGTTGGCGAAGGGGACAAGAAAATCTATGGCGGTTCCGACTACCATTCCATCAACTACTTCACCTATCCGGTCAGGCAAGTCAAAGGCTATGACGCCTATTACAAGGATGACGGCACTTCGAATTTTGACGATCCGTTGATGCTGGAAGCGCTGAAGCGGGAGATCAAGGCGGAAGTCACCGACAAGATCTGGTTCCCGTTGACCGTTTACCGCTCTGACAGCATCCAGTCCCAGGTCGTCTACTGCAACCATCAGGTCGCATCCGTCATCATCCCCAACGTGATCCGTTTCATCCGTGACACCAAGAAGTATCCGGTGACGTGGCAGACGGGTTTCGCCCCGTATCCTGTGGAGAAGAAAGGACAGAAGAATTATCTCGCTCCTGTTTCCGTTTTCTCCCATGCCGCCATTACGCATGACTGTAAGGATATGGATGCCGCATGGGCGTTCTTCAAGTTCTTCTCGACCTATGGAGCCATCTATCTGGTGCCCGCAGGCCATATGCCGACATGGTCAGGCACTGATCTGAAGAATGCGGTCAACGTCATCTTCGGAAGCGAAGAGAATGCGGCGAAACTGGTCGATATCGAATCGATGAATCGTGTCGTGTTCAACTACAGCGGAGACGCCTATATTGAGACCACTTCCAAAGGGATCAGCGACATTGAGAAGATCGTCAACCAGTACACGTTGGATGCGCATGCGGGAAAGACCACTCCTGAAGAAGCCTTGAAGCATATGAAAGCCGAGGCCGACCAGGCGATCAAGGATGCGCAATAAGATTGTTTCTGACGGTTCCCGGGGTTGCCCGGGGACCTTTCAAAGGGAAGGTTGTTCATGAAAGCCCATAAAGATACCGCGACAGCGTATGCGTTTCTGTTGCCCACGCTGGTCATTTTCTTCACGCTGGTTATTTTCCCTGTCCTTTTCTCGTTGTTCCTTTCGTTCACCAAATGGAATTTCCTTTCAGGATGGAACGGGATCAAACTGATCGGTTTGGACAATTACGCGAAACTCAGGACAGACATCAAATTCAACCAAGCGGTGGTCAACACCTTCGTATATGCGGTTACCGTGGTGCCGATTTCCATCATCTGCGCGCTGATTCTCGCATATGCATTGAACAGCAAAGTCTTCATGAAGAATTTTCTCAGGCTTTGTTTCTTCATTCCGTACATTTCCTCAATGGTAGCCTTGGCCGCGGTATTCAAGTACTTGTTCAGGGAAATCAACGGACCGATCAACCTGATCCTTGAAAACGTATTCCGGCTCAAGACGCTTCCCCAATGGTTCACCGATGACCATTTGTCGAAGATCCCTATCATCACGTTGTTGGTCTGGACTTCGATCGGATATGAATTGATCATCTACATGGCCTCTCTCCAGAACATCTCCAAATCGCTGTATGAAGCCGCGGACATCGACGGTGCGAGTGCCGCAACCAAATTCTGGAAAATCACCGTTCCGCTCATCAGCCCGACGACCTTCTATCTGGTCATCGTCCGTCTGATCGGCACGTTCAAATTGTTCACTGCGGTGAACATCATGACCTACGGGACAGCCGCCCGGGCAAACACCTCCATGGTGGTGCGCATCTACGGCGACGCGTTCGGTTCGTACAAGTTCGGCTATGCGTCAGCTGAGTCATGGGTGTTGTTCATCATCATCCTGGCCATCACATTGATCCAGTTCTGGGGCCAGAAGAAATGGGTGCACTATTAAGGAGGCGGAACATGAAACAGACTCAAAGAAAACCATGGGAACAACCCAAGAATGGGAAAGTGGTGGTGAAGACCATCATCCTGGCTGCGTTGGCCTTGTTGTTCGTTCTGCCTCTCGTCTGGATGGTCTCATCCTCATTGAAAACGGTCACGGGAGTCTTCGGGTACCCGATGAAATGGCTTCCGTCAAACCCGCAGTGGCAAAATTACCGACAGATCTGGACGGATAAGGACATACCGTTCCTGAAGCTGTACTTCAACTCCTTCAAGATCGTGATTCTTTCCATCATCGGTTGCATTTTCGCTTCCAGTTTGGCTGCATATGCGTTCGCGAAGCTGGATTTCGCAGGAAAACACTTTTGGTTCATGCTGCTCCTGTGCACCATGATGATCCCCAGCCAGGTGACCATCATTCCGCGTTTCATGCTCTTCAAGAGCATCGGGCTCTACAACACCCATTGGTCCCTGATACTCCCGGGGTGGTTCTCCGTAACCGCCATTTTCCTGCTCAGACAGACGTATATGGGGCTTCCCAATGATCTGATGGAAGCTGCCATCATCGACGGGGCAAGCCATTGGACCATTTGGGAACGGGTCATGATGCCGCTTACCGTCCCCGCCATGGTTTCCCTGACGATCCTGCAGTTCATCAGTGGCTGGAACGAATACCTTTCGGCTATTGTGTTCTTGCTGGACAAACCCTTGTATACGGTCAGCCAAGGGGTGCAGTTCTACTACACCAGCGAAGCGCAGGAGTTCAACATCACCATGGCGGCCGCCACGAGCGCCATCGTGCCGATCATCCTGCTGTTCATCGCCAGCCAAAAATATTTCATCGAAGGGATTGCCTCAACCGGCATGAAGGAGTGAGCATGGAACAATTCGTAACGGACGGCTACCAGTTGGTGAAGCTGGTGGATTTGGTGCGCAATGCGCGCAAGACATCCATCCAAAGCACAGGAATGCGGGATGGTCTGTTGTATGCCTTCTATCATGATTCATTGATCCAGACCTACAAGGACGGATGCTTGGTGGAGGAATTCAGCCCTGTCGGGGGTGATCTGTTCCACGCCAACGACTGCGATCCCGCAGGTAAGGACTTTTGGATCTGTGATACAGGAACCGACACGTTTGGTCCTGCCATCAAACGGTTCGATCCCATCGGGCGGAAGGTGTTGGAAAGCCATGAGATGGGCTTTGCGGGCTGGCGTACCGCAGCCGTCAGCATGATGGAGGATGGTTCTCTGCTGGTGGTTTCCGTCGAGGCGATCGACACCCATATACGGACAAAAATGATGGTTTCCCACGTGTCCGCAGACGGTCATCTTCTGGCGCATTTGGGCTTTGTGCCGATGCACCACCGGTTTGTCCAAGGTTGTGCCAGAGAAGTTGACAGCCTGTGGATTTCTTCCAATGATGGGAGGGATTCCGCAACGACAAGATTCGTCCAAGTCTCGATTCCGACGCTCCGCATCATCAGGGATCTGCATTTTACCGGATTCGGCGAAGCTGAGGGTTTGTTCAGACTTCCGGATGGATCGTTCCTTGTGGGGCGTAACCATGCGGACGGATTTGTGTATCTGTTGGAGAAATTGTGATGATGGACGTGTATATGTTTGACATGGGAGGGGTGCTTTCCGAGGAAAACTCCATGGCGCCTGCCTTGCTTCAGGAATTGGGGCTTGGCGGCACGAATCTCAGACAAATCGGCCCGAAATCGGCCGTTGCGATTGAAGATTGCCTGAGGGGCGCCGTCACAGAGGAAGATTTCTGGAATGTGGTAAACAAAGAACGGGGGACGCATTTCCCCGTCCATGGGCTTTTGGCGAAACACTTCAAGCCCGTGATCGACCAAGGGGTGTTGGAGGTGATCAACCAACTGCGCGCATCCGGCAAACGGGTCATCTGCGGCACCAATGTGATAGCACCGCATTTCCAGATTCACCAGGAACGTGGGGATTACGCGTATTTTGACAAAGTGTATCCGAGTTTCGTGATGAAGCTGTCAAAACCCGATCCCGAATTCTACCGGTATATCATCGGCAAGGAAGGAGTTCCCGCCGACAGGTTCTTTTTCGTGGATGACACGCCGAAGAATGTCGAGTCTGCTTTGGCTGTGGGCATGCATGCGTTCGTGTTTACCGATGCCGCTTCATTGAAACGGCGATTATCACAAGGAGAGTGAGGATATGATGGATTTGAATGACTATGAACCCTTGCCGCATATTTTGTTCGCCGATGATTTCGACAAGGGATACAACGGTTGGATCACCTTGATGCCGAACTTCCGTCAGGACAAGTTCGCCTATTATGATTCCTTCAAGGACTGGACGGAATGGGGACCACCCATGCTTTCCACCGCCACCTATGGCTATGCGGGCACACATGGTTCGCTCCACGGCACCTATTCGATGAAACTTGCTTCCAGACCTGTTTCGGGTAGGGCGGAACAGCGGCCGGTGGCCGGTTCTATGGGCATGGCCATCAAACGCATCACCCACAGGATGACGGGATTGCTCAAATGCGAGATGTGGTATACCTTCACCGCGGAACAGAATGTCCCCGGCATCGGAGAGGATGCGGTACGGGCTTTCGGTTTCTTCTGGGATTCCTGCAGCGATACGGACAGGACTTTCTACGGCGCACGGTACATCAATGCGGCGAACGGCAAGATGCAACAGCATTGGCAACTGTTCCGCGTTGACCCCACCAGCACGAAACCATGGGGGTTCAAGGGGGACAGCGCACCGGGAGACCATGGGGAAAAAGTGACGTTGGTCCGTGGAATAGATACCCAGTGGCTGGGTAACCGCACGGAAATCGGTGGATCTGATGGGTATTGGGACATCCCTGAGAGCAATCAGAAGATGTGTTACAATGAGACGCCGGACAAGATCAACTGGCAATATTTCTCCTTGACTGTGGATATGAACAAGAAGGAATATGTGGAGCTTTGCTCGGTGAACCGGAAATGGGACCTCCGCGGCATTCCCGCCACTACCGTCCCGCGGTACCCGAGAATTGATTATCTGCTCAACCCGGTTTTGTTCATTGAGACTGACACCAACAGGCGTGTGTATCTGTATGTCGATTCCATCGTCAATTCGATGAGCTGAGGAGGGCGGTATGAAACAGTTTTACACGGTTGTCCTGGACAGGATGGCCACATTTGGCGACCGGCTGGAGTCCGAACCATATGAGTGCGCATGGGCTGATGAGGCATTGTGTTTTGTCCGTGTCAGCAAGTTGCCTGAAGGCGCCACCTTGCGTGGCCTGATGCAAATTTCCGTCGACGGAATCCATTGGGTGGATGAAGGGACCAGATTTGCGGATATGAAGAAGGAAGGCGATTACTTCGTCAAGGTCAGAGAATTCGGCGGTTGGCTCAGGCTTGTCCTCACGCTTACCGAAGGAGCCGCCTGCGAAGTGACGACCCATCTGGTCCTCAAAGGGTAAACCGGCTTGTTTGCCGAGGAGAAAGGAAGTTTATGAACACATTGTGTGAGAACACGTTGCCCGCCATTGCGGTGGACAGCAAACCGACCTATGACCGCTCAAAACTGGCACCGGCCATCGTGCATATCGGACTCGGGCATTTCCATCGGTCTCATTTTCTGACCTATCTGGATACCCTGCTGCAGAAAGGGCTTGCCGGTTGCGGTGTCTTCGAGACGGATATCATGCCGATAAACCCTGCATTCCGCTCAAACTTGGAGAAACAGGACTATCTGTATTCCGTCATCGCTTTGGGACCTGACGGATCGCGTTCGGTGCGGATAAACGGACCGATCCTCGGATACGCCAATGCCCAGACGGAACCGGAGATCGTGCTGCAAAAGCTTGTTTCCCCCGAGACAAAACTGGTCACCATGACGGTCACCGAGAAAGGGTACACGTACAGTGATGACAAGCAGATGCTCAACTGGGACGATCCGTCGGTGAAATCCGACCTTGAAGGAAATGCCGTTTGGCCGAAGACTATGGTTGGTTTTGTTTCCTTGGCGTTGCAAAAGCGGATGGAAGCGGGAATGCCGTTGACCATCATGAGCTGCGACAACATTCCGGAAAACGGCAAAGTGCTGAAACGTTGCATCCTGCAGTTCTGCGGGAAGAAATACCCCGGCCTCGTCGATTGGGTTGAAAAGAATGTCGCGTTCCCCTGCACGATGGTCGACCGCATTACGCCGGGAACCACCAAAACCGATCTGGAGACCATCGAAGGCTATGGCTATCATGATGATTGTCCCGTCCATTGCGAGGATTTCATCCAATGGGTCATCGAGGATGACAAAAAGACGGACATTCCCGATTTCTCCCAAGCCGGTGCGATGCTGGTCAAGGACGTGAAGCCGTATGAACTGATGAAGATACGATTGCTGAACGGCAGCCATTCGGCGCTTTCGTATCCTTCCTATCTGATGGGCATCACCCAAGTGGACAAGGCAGCGACCGATCCTTTGATCCATGCATTCATCAGAAAGCGGTATATGGAGGAGATCACCAAGACCTTGCCGCCGGTGCCGGGCATCGATGTCGAGGCATATAAGGACAAACTCCTCTCCCGGTTCAGCAACGCTTTCATCGCCGACACGATCCTCAGATTGGCCAGTGATGGTTCGAAGAAGATCGCGAACGCCATTTCCAAACCACTGATCGAAGCCATCCACCACGGGTATGAGCATCGTGCGATGGTGTTCGCGCTTGCCGTTTGGGCGCGGTTCTGTGAGGGGAAGGATGAACAGGGGAAGGTGCTTCCCCTTGATGATCCCAAGAAAGACGCGTTGGTGGCGGCTTCCCATGACGCTCATGAGTTCCTTGCCCTGGCAGGTATTTCCGGGCTTTCCCGTCCAGAGGAAGGAGCGTTGGAACAACTATTCCGTACGTATGGCGAAGCGATCCGGAAGCAGGGAGTGAAGAAGGCTTTGTCGGAATTCCTTCGCTGACAGGTATATATCGATCTGTGGAGACGTCTTTGCGGGACGTCTCCTTTTTGGGGCTGTTATGGCCATTATCTTGACTGTGAAAGTCTGTTGTAGGAAGGAATGTGGAAGAGGAAAACAAATCTGGACTGTCAGCAAAGGGCAAGGGTCAAGCCATATGTCTTCCTTATACTTAATTTGTTATTGAACATACCAAGTAAACAAATAATCTGCTATTAGTAAAAAATGAGAGTCTAATCAAAGGGAGTCTAACGTCTCTTTCTCCACCTCTTTGAGATGGGTGACAAGTGAATCAATTGCCATGCTTATTTTCTTTGCTTCGAGGTTTTCTATGATTTTATGGTGCATATGTAAAGCCCCATCAATATTCTCGCAAGAGAATGTTTTTGTCCTAAAAAGTTCAGCTTGGCTTCGGATGTTGAGATAATAAGTAATAAAACGTTCGTTATTGGTCAATTCGACAAATGAAAGGTGGAAAACCCTATCATAATCAAGGAAGTCTCTGAAAGGAATAGGATCATGTGAGAGAATATCCCACGTGTGTGCATTTTCGTTCATTTTTAACCTTTCAATGAGTAAATCCGCATCATGATTATAAGCGGTTTGGCAGGCATATGTTTCTAAAAGGATGCGAATGTCAGACACCTCTCTAATGTCTTTGATGGTTGGAACAGTTACATATGTTCCTCTATTAGGAGAAATGACAACAAGTTTTTCCAAGCCCAACCGTTCGATAGCTTTAATAACTGGGAATTTACTTATTCCAAAAGTATCCGCCAAAGTTCCAACTTCAATTCTTGTGCCCCAAGGATAAGTGCCACAGAGAATCATTTCTTTGATTCGCAAATAACACTCATTGTTCAGTGTTTGCAATTGGATGGGTTTTGCATTAACTTGAATGCTTTTCAAGATATTATCCTCAATATTGGTAAAATAGTAATGAAAAATGAATAAATCTTCAATAAATTCATTTTTTCTATTTCTTTATAAAAATAATATCAAAAGACTTGACTTCTGTAAATTACCAACTTACCATGTAACCAACATGTTGGTATCATGGAATAAAATAATTTTGTTATTTTAAGGAGAAATTAGTATGGAGAAAGGGTACAGAGGAATCATTCCCGCAATGCTTACCATTTTTGATAAAGATGGTAATGTGAATTTGCAGGGACAAAAGGACTATGCAGAATGGTTGATACGTAAAGGTGTGAATGGCTTAGCGCCTTGCGGGAGCACTGGTGAAGGTGCTGCTTTGAGTGATGATGAGAAAGTCAAAGTTGTAAAAGCTACCGTGGAAGGCGCAAAAGGACGCGTTCCTGTTATCGGTGGAATCATTGGTTATTCTACGAAACTTGCTTGCGAGCTTGCCCAAAAATACAAAGACATTGGTGCCAATGGCATTATGTGTCTTCTTCCTTTCTATTACCAGCCAAATGTCAACGATGCAATGAATCATCTTCGTGCTGTTTCTAAAGCATGGGGTGGCCCGATAACTGTCTACAATAACCCATGGTTTGCCGGCTATGAGTTGAATCCTTCACAAGTGAAGGTTCTCTCGGATGAAGGTTATGTGAATGCGATTAAAGCAGCACATGGCGATCCGATGAGATGTGACTATATCAAGTATATCTGTGGAGACAATGTGCAGGTTTATTATGGTCATGACTATTCGCCGTTGGAATCCTTCGTTGTTGGCGGAGATGGTTGGCTTTCTGGGCTTCCTAATGTCGTACCTGATCTTGCAGTAGAGCTATTCAAGGCCATTGATAAGGATCATGATCTTGCTAAAGCAAAGAAAGTATGGGCAAAAATATTGCCGATTGCATATTATTTTATGTATGTGCGTCGTGCTAACAACGATCCTCATTGGTTACCAATGATTAAGGAAGCAATTTGTATGCAGGGCTGTGATGTTGGTCTTCCTCGTTTGCCGGCGCATGCAATGGATAATGCAGACAAAAAGGTATTGTTTGATTATTTAAAGCAAGTTTATCCCGATATTAAAATGGCGTAAAAAGGAGTTAAGGATGAAAAAGGGGTTTTTTTTAATAGTAATCATGAGTTTGTATATCTGTGGATTATTTGCACAGGGAAACCAAGAAGCTACGCAAGTGGCAACTTCAGTTGAAAAACCAAAAGAATTGACAGTAGCTGTTGTAGTAAACACCAGCGACGTTGGAACGGCTCGAAAGTCAATGGATGTATGGGCGACAAAGAATGGAGTCAAAATTAATTATATTGAAGAAAACACATCGACTTATGCTTCTTCGTATGTTTTAGCTTCCAAGACACAAAATCCAAGATTTGATTTGATTATGTTCTGGGATTTTTATCTTGACCAACTCTATTCTATGCTTACTCCGCTAGATGGAAGTGTCAATCCAAAATTGGATATTTCTAAAATTGATAATGGCGATCTTCTTCGTTCTGGATATAGTAATTACAAAGGTCATCCATATAATGTACCCTATGGTTTGGATGCCTATGTTTTCTACTACCGCAAAGACTTGCTCGATGCTGCAGGTATTAAAAAAGTTCCTGAAACATGGGATGAACTGCTGGCTGCTGCACAGAAGTTGACCAAAGATACGAATGGTGATGGGAATATTGATCAATGGGGATTGGCAACTAATGGCATTCCTGGACAGGTCTTCAATACGTATTCGTTCTTCAATCTTGTGTTGACCAATGGAGGAAGTGTTGTTGATGCAAACGGTAAACCTTTGTTCAACAGTCCTGCTGGAGTTGAAGCGCTTCAATTTATGGTTGATTTGCGCAATAAATATAAAGTCATGCCTCCAGATGTGATTACTTATGATAACAACAAGATTAATGAAGGATTCTTGTCTGGAAAATTCGCAATGTTGTTGCATTGGCCGTATATGTATGGCATGACTTATGGAACTCCATTGGAAGGGAAAGTCGGAGCTTCTGCGGTACCTCATTCTGCGAAAGGTCAAGGAGCAACAGTATTGAATGCTTGGTCGTTTGGTATTCCGATGATGTCTCAAAACAAGGAATTAGCTTGGGACTTGGCGTCATATTTGATCAGTACCGAGGCAGGTGCATTTGAATTCAGTCAGAGAAAGGATTGGCCTTTTAGGGCATCTGCATATGTTGAAGCAGGTAAGCAATACCAAATTCCAGCAGATTTCCAGGAATTTTCAAAAATGGTGTTCAAAATTGCAGATGATCATTCGCAGAAAATCATCATGGCACGTGGTGGAGAAACTTCCATAATCCTTGGAGATTATATTGATTTGGCAATGAATGGGAAGATGGGTGCGAAAGAAGCTCTTGATGCTGCGGTAAAAGACATCAATGCCTTGTTGAATAATTAATATTGATATAAGCGGTTGTGGTTCTGCTACAACCGCTTATAAGTAATTGTTGAGGATGGATATGAAAGAAACAGCGAGAAAAACACAACCCATTGTGTACGCATATTTGGCACCGGGAATCCTTCTAATAGTTTGTTTTCTCGTAGTTCCGATTATTCAAGGGTTTATTTATAGCCTTTATAATTATAATCTTGCTTCAACAGCTCCCAAAAAATTTATTGGTTTTAAAAACTTTTTGAACTTGGTGAATGATTCCAAATATATTCAAACATTCGGTCAAACAGTTTTTTTTGTGGCTTTTGCGCTTTTCTTTGAATTTCTTTTAGGGTTCCTGTTTGCATTGTTGTTAAAACAGGACTTTGTAGGAAAACAGTTTCTTCGTGGAATAATGTTGTTACCTTGGATGATGCCACAAGTAGTGACCGCTTTTACATGGTCATGGATACTTAATGGGACTTCAGGAGTATTGAATCAAATACTCTTGAAAATGGGAATAATCACAAAAAATATCGAATGGTTAAGTACACCGGGTCTTGCTTTGTGTGTGATTACCTTTATCGATGTATGGACATTTACACCTTTTGTTACATTGGTCTTATATGCGGGTTTACAGGGAATTTCACAACAACTGTATGAAGCTGCCACAATTGATGGCGCAGGTGTATTTCAGCAGATATTTCATATAACTATGCCTATGTTGAAATCCTCAGCAAGCGTTGCATTTCTTATGCGCTCTATGATGGCGATACGAACATTTGATTCTGTATGGATTATTACACGTGGAGGCCCTGCGGGTACTACGGAATTGTTGGGGACCTATGCGTATAAAAAAGGGCTTATTGGTTTCAATATTGGCATTGGATCGGCAGCAACAACAATCATTTTCTTTTTGTCCTTGTTGATGAGTTTGCGGTTTATTGGTGTTGTCCTAAAAAAGAAATGAGGAGATGAGCGGAAATGATGGTTGGAAATGCAAGAAAGAACAAGATTAAACAATTAATTATCTATCTTTGTGCTGTTGTCATTTTCTTTTATACTGTATTGCCGATAGTATGGATAGTATTGACGTCTTTTAAAACAAGAGATGAAATATTCTCAAGTACATCACATATTCTTCCATCTTCGTTTTATCTAGAGAATTACACTTCCATGTTGGGAAAATCCGCATATGGGTACTATTTCATAAATAGCATTATTGTCTCGTTATGTGCGACAACCATTGTTATGGTTTTTGCGATACTTTCCGGATATAGTTTTTCAGCTGCTTTTGTTTTCAAAGGTAAGAACGTAAGCATGATTTTCATCATTATAGCTAGGATGGTACCAGAAATAGCAGTAATTATTCCTATGTATTTCTTTTTACAGAAAGTTGGGCTTTTTGATACGAAAACGGGTATTACTATTATGATTGCCGCAATGGCATATCCACTAGCTACTTGGTTGCTAAAATCTTTTTTTGATGATATTCCTTCTTCATTATACGATGCAGGTAAGATTGATGGATGTAATTCGTTCCAGATACTTCTAAAAATTGTGCTTCCCATTTCTGGTCCATCCATTTCCAGTACGTTGATTATTTCATTTCTTACAGTTTGGAATTCTTTTTTGATTCCGTTGACTTTTGCGAAAAGTATCAAGGCAAAGACTTTCCCAATTGCGATATCAGAGCTAGCTTATAGTGAGTTCGGAGTCAGTTGGGGTAACATTTCTGCGCTGTCAGTGATAGCTGTAATTCCTATGTTCCTCCTAGGGATATTTGCCCAGAAATACATTATTGCTGGTTTGACCGGTGGTGCTGAAAAAGGATGAGTAAATATCTTATTTGAAGTTTGTATGTTATCTAAATAATATATTAACAAACAAGTTAATGATAATATAGCAATAATTAAAAGGTATATCGTTGTCATTTCTGTGCGGTGGAGAGATATCTTCAAATACAAACAGTTCATAGGAATAAAGGTTAAGCAAATTCTTTATGGCGATATGTCAATTCGTTGTAAATTTAGTACGTTTTTGTGGTGGTCTTTTTATCAATAGTTACATGCATTAAAACATCACCTTTTGTGTTTTCTCTTGACAAAAAGGGAAGGGAATGTGATTATATTAAATAAAGACTTTTATAAAACAAAGTATTATCTGGAGGATATCATATGAATGGGAACATGTTGCAGGAAGTGATGACCGCTCCGGGAAAAATCGAGTTCAGGGAGATTCCTGTTCCCGAACCGAAGGATGGGGAAGCGCTGGTCAAGATCATGGAGATCGGGGTGTGCGGAAGCGATATCCACGTATACCATGGAAAGCATCCGTTCACCAAATACCCGGTAACCCAGGGACATGAAGTGGCGGGTCAGATCGTGAAGCTGGGGAAAAACGTCAAAGGATACAAGGTTGGTGAGAACGTCACCATCCAGCCTCAGGTGGTATGCGGGCAGTGTTATCCCTGCAGACATGGCAAATACAACTTGTGCGAGAATCTGAAGGTCATGGGCTTCCAGACCACCGGGGTCGCCTCCCGGTACTTTGCCGTGGACGCTTCGAAACTGATGAAACTGCCCGAGGGCATGTCGTATGATGAAGGCGCCATGATCGAACCGTTGGCGGTCGCATTCCATGCGATCCGCAGGGCAGGGGATGTGAAAGGTCTGAACATCGCCGTGCTTGGTGCCGGTCCGATCGGCATTCTTGTAGCGCAGACGGCGAAGGCGCTGGGAGCCAAAGCAGTCTTGTCCACCGATGTCAGCGACTGGAGGCTTGCAAAAGCGAAGGAATGTGGCATAGATTACACGGCGAACACCAAGACGACCGATTTCGGAGAAGCCATGGTTTCGTGTTTCGGTCCGGACAAGGCTGATGTGATCTATGATTGTGCGGGAAACGACGTCACCATGGGCATGGCCATCAAATATGCCCGCAAGGGAAGCACCATCATCCTGGTCGCCGTGTATGCCGGCATGGCCAATGTGGATTTGGCTGTTCTCAACGACCACGAACTTGACCTGAACACCACGATGATGTACCGCTCTGAAGATTTCGCATCGGCCATCGAAGCGGTGGTGAAGAAACAGGTGCGGCTGGAGCCGTTGATGACCATCCATTTCAAGTTTGAGGATTATCTGAAGGCGTACCAATACATTGACGAGAACCGCGAGAAGACGATGAAAGTGCTCATCGACGTTCAGAAGTGAGTTGCTGAAACCCAACCAGTCTGGTACAGTAGGAACTGGTTGGGTGATGCAATGAGTACCACGGTGATCGGAGATGTGAAAATCCAGAACAAGATACGGACTGCCAAGCTTGTGTTTGGGCGTGGCAGCGTCTCCCGTCAGGAAATAGCGGTGGAATTGGGCTTTTCCATGCCCACCGTGTTCCAGAATGTCAATGAATTGCTGGCCTGTGGGTTGCTGTATGAAGGCGGTTCCTATGGCTCGACCGGTGGACGGAAAGCAAAGACCCTTTCCATAAGCCATGGCTTCCGCTACGTCATAGGGCTGGACATCACGATGCACCATGTGCGTTTCGTCCTTGAGGATGTCTGTGGGCAGATTGAGGCCCAATCGTATGAACGGTGTGTGTACAGCGATACGATGGATTACTACCGGACGATGGCATCCCTGCTTGAAACCTTCATCAAACGGCAGGGTGTTGACAAGAACCGGTTGCTGGGAGTCGGCATTTCCATTCCCGGCATCGTCAATGCGGACCTTTCCATGGTGACCCGCAGCCATGCGTTGGGCATCTCCAACGTACCGCTGTCCCGCTTCTCCCAGTACATCCCATATCCCGTGTGCTTCGGCAACGATGCCAAGAACGCCGCGTTTGCGGAGATTGAGGACACCCAGAGCAACACCGTGTACCTGTCACTGAACGCCACTGTAGGCGGAGCGTTCTACGACCATGGACAGAACTACAGCGGAGACCATTATCGCAGTGCGGAGTTCGGCCATATGGTCATTGTTCCCGGCGGAAAACGGTGTTATTGCGGCAAAGCGGGATGTCTGGACGCCTATTGTTCCGCCAACGCCCTCTTGGGCGGAGATGAGGGGAACCTTGAGGATTTCTTCAATGCCGTGGCAGCGGGGGAACCGGAAGCCAAGAAACGGTTTGACTCGTATCTGGAGTATCTGGCCATCGGGGTGTCGAACCTCAGGATGGCATTCGATTGTTCCATCATCCTGGGAGGGGACATCGGAGGGTATCTGGACAAATATCTTCCGAATCTGATGTCCCTCATGGACGCCTACAACAAATTTGAGACGGATGCGTCGTACATCCATACCGGTCATTACAAGAACGAGTCTTCCGCCGTCGGTGCGGCGAAGCGCATGATCGAATGGTGTATTGACCAAGCACGCATATTCTGATGCCGGTGCTATCGTGACTTGTCCACGGTATAGGTGCCGTCTTTTTCCAAAGACACGATGATGCTTCCCTCTTCGAAGGTGAGATGGAATTCGCTTCCCATTTGCGGATAGAGAAGAGGCGCATAGCCATCGTAATGGGGAGCGAAGTATGCATCGCGCTCCGGCTTGTCGGTGGGGAAAGCAGGCGGCATGCAGTTTCTGGATGCCACCACAACCTCCGCATGCACGGCTTCGATCCATTTCTTTGTGTTTGAAGTGTATGCCCCATGATGATCAGCCTTGGCGAGCGTCACCTGAAGCCCGTTCCCGTAATGCTCCAGATACCGCATTTCCGCAGTGAAATACAGGTCCCCGCAGGTGAGGAAAGAGGCCTTTCCCCATTGCATGCGCATGCAGGTGGAAATGTCGTTCGTCAAATGGGTGAGCCGTTCCTTCGCGTTGGATGGATCCAGAGGCATGCCCAGCAGGGCTTCATACCCATCCATGGTCAAAGGCGAGTCCATCCATGGACCGAGGATTGAGATGTCCACACCGCCACGTTCCAAACGCATTCCCTCGTGGAGATATTCACCGTGGAGCGTATGCTTCTTGACGGCTTCCTCCATCGCGGTGAGGCTGACGGAATGGAACTCAGGGATCATCTCCGGCGGGATGCGGTACAACGATCCGATGGGATACGCATCAGAGAGAAGCGGAAAGGCGCCGATATGGTCGATATGCGGATGGGAGGCGACGAACGCGTCGAGCTTGGTGATGTGTTTCGCTTTGAGATATGCATCCAAGGCAGGGAACGTTTCCTTGATGCCGCAGTCGACCAACAGGTTGGAGCCGTCAGGAAACAGGATGAGGACCGCATCTCCCGATTTGCCTAGTTTCCCGTCATACGGCAGTTCGATGAAATGCACCTGGAGCGTGTCATGCATCCAGAAGCCACCTTCCAAGCGTGTAAGAAAAACGCACCAAATCCTTTTGCACCTCTTTGGGGTAAGGTTTGGTGAAATTCTGTATCTCAAACGAAAAATCCTCATCGTAGCCGATGTCAGCCAGGGTTTTCATCACTTTCCGCCAATCGATGGTTCCGAAAAAGGGAGGCTGGTGCTCATCCGTGTTCCGGTGATTGTCGGCGATGTGGGTCGCCTTGAGGTGGGGGCCGACCTGCTCCAAGACGGCCGGGACATCGAGGCAAGAGAGATGGGCATGCCCTGTGTCGATGCAGACCTGCACGTTCTCCAAACCGATGGCTTCCCTGAGCTTGAGCAGGTCATTGATGTCGCTTCCGTATTTTGGGGCGATCATATTCTCGATGGCTATTCCGACATGATGCTCGGCCGCAAACAACCCCCATCGGCGATACGTATTCAGGTTGTACNGCAAAGACCAGTCCGCATCGACGCTTCCGTCGGGGGTGAAGGCGGTTTGGGGGTGCACGACCATCCATCGTACCTGAAGCGCCTGGGAGGCGAGAATGCTCCGGCGGAGCATCTCCTCCCCATAGGCATCGTCATCACGCCTCAGATCATCCAGAACGACATATTTCAGCGGGAAAAACCCATGTGATTGGCGGAATTCCACCCCTTGACGTTCCGCTTCCGTGCGGATTCCAACCACCCATGACTCCCAATCCCCAAGGGAAAGCGGCTGTCCTGTCCGACATTGCCCGCACAGGTTGGCGTCAAGATAATGGTACCCTGCTTCATGGCAGATGCCGATGGAATCAAGCAGGGAAATGCCATTGGGTTTCCCTTCGTCGAAAACCTGAATGTTGGTGGAAGTTGAGAATCTCATGATTTCTTTCTTATCCTTTGACCGCTCCGATGGTCAATCCTTTGACGAAGAATTTTTGGCCGCACAGGAATACGATGAAAACAGGGATGACGGTGAGGCAGCAGGCCGCCATCACCAGATTGTACTGGGTGACTTCCTCCCCGACGAATTGGTTGAGCGCGATGGGCAGGGTGTGGAGTCTCCAGTTGGACAGGAAAACCAGCGGGTCGAGGTAAGCGTTCCACGAATCCAGAAATTGGATGGTGGCCAGTGCCGCGATGGTCGGTTTTGCCATCGGCGTGATGATCCTGGCCCAGATCACATATTCGTTGGCGCCGTCGATCATCGCAGATTCCCTCAATTCATTTGGTACGTCGAGGAATGCCTGACGCATCAGGAATGTCGCTGAGACGCTGACGATGTTGGGAAGGATCAAAGGCCAGAAGGTTTTGGTCAGCCCAAAACCGGAGAACATGGCGAAACGGGGGATGAGGGTAAGCTGGGTGGGGATCATCATCTGGAGAAGATAAATGATGAACAGGACATGTGAACCCTTGAACTTGAGTTTTGCGAACGCATAGCCTGCCATGCAGGAAGTCAGCACGGATGTCGTCACATTGATCAACGCGAGCTTGATGGAGTTCCAGTAGGCAAGGAAGAAATGATAGTCTTTCCGTGTGGTGTTTCCCAGATGGAGGACGATCTTGTAGTTGTCGGGATACCAGTACTTGGGTATCCAGACGATGGGGATGGACATGACGTCCTTTTGCATTTTCAATGATGCGCCGATCATCCAGATGAAAGGGATGATGGTAAGCAGCGCGAAACAGGCGATGAGCAGGTTCCCGATGATTTTCGCCACCGGCGACAGTTGGTTTTTGTGCATGGCTCAGGCTCCTTTGTGGTTGTTGTGGCGCCATTGCACCAACGTGACGAACAACAGCATGACGAACAGGATCATGGCGACTGCAGAGGCATATCCCATTCGGTANTAGGAGAACGCCGTCTTGTAGATGTAATACACCAAGGTATATGTCGAGTATCCCGGCCCGCCTTGGGTCATGACATTGACGGTTCCGAACGATTTGAAACTGCCGATGATCCCCGTGATGGTCAGGAAGAAGGTAGTCGGACGGAGCATCGGCACGGTGATGTTCCAGAATTTCTGGGTTCTCGTCGCGCCGTCTATGTCCGCGGCTTCATACAGGTCGTCGGAAATGGACTGGAGCGAAGCGCTGTA